>VOFE01001694.1_pt1 | contig 39607 bp, 35 predicted proteins | sample 5384071 | NCBI WGS metagenome assembly VOFE01 (sample SAMN12384724, study PRJNA508395) | human gut metagenome | isolation source: healthy gut D | host: Homo sapiens
AGGGAAAAGCTTCGGAGGATCGGTTCTGTATATTTCTGGAAAAGAAGGCTTCCCGAAAATCCGTAGATCAGTTTGGGGTCAAAGGTTATGGGGATATACTGACAGTCCTGATCCTGATACATATGTCCGGCATGAAGGGCATTGGCATTGCCAAAGATTGCCTGTCCCTCTTTCAGGTGAAAGGTATTCTGATTGATCTTGTAGAGCATTTCGCCTTTTTTTATATAGGTAAGCTCGATCTCCGGATGCCAGTGCCACAGAAAGGAACCGGTCTCATAGCCGGAAAGCCGCTCGTAGCTTACCAGGAATGGGAAGGAGCTGTCTCCGTGTTTTTTCAGTTCTTTTCCGGCGGGATCTGTGATGATCTGCAAGGTGTTACCTCCTTCCTTCTGTGCGCGGATCCTGAAGTGTATATCTGCTTTTCATAGTGGAATTTATTTTATCAGAAAAGGCAGAAAATGCAAAGGGATATTCCGGGATCACCACAAAATAATACGGTTTTTACACAAAATTGTTATGGACAGAAAAGACGGGACTGTTATAATAAAAGTACATGAAGCGTTACTATTCACTGGTGATATTCTGCGCATTGCGAAGTGTGTTGCTGAGAACGGAGTGAACAGTAACCATGAAGCGTGACAGAGCGGAAGATCTTTTCAGGTTCTTCCGGATCTGGGGGTGTAAACTATATAACAGGAGGAAGAAAAAATGGGAACAATTAAAATTCCGGCAGCAGACGTGCTGAAAAAAATCTATGGTGAAACAGAGGAGAGCAGCGCCCGTTATACCAATCTTGCTGTGAATTTCGAGAAGAAATATCATCATGACAAGGCAGAGTTTTTTACTGCTCCGGGCCGTACGGAGATCATTGGCAACCATGTTGATCATAACGGCGGTCAGATCATTGCGGCAAGTATCGATCTGGATACCATCGGTGCTGCTTATCCAAACGGAACCAATGTGATCCATATGATCAGTGAGGGTTACAAACAGGAAGTAGTTGTTGATCTTGACAAGCTCAGCACAGAAACCTATACAAAAGGTACAGATGCTCTTGTTGCAGGTATTATGGAGTATATGCAGAAAAAAGGCTATGCTACCGGTGGATTTGACGCTTATGTTTCCACCAAGGTTATTGCCGCTGCAGGTGTAAGCTCTTCTGCTTCCTTTGAGATGCTTGTATGTGCGATCACCAATTATTTCTTTAATGAAGGTAAGCTGGAGTATGGCGAGTATGCGAGAGCAGGTCAGTATGCTGAGAATGTTTACTGGAAAAAGGCTTCCGGTCTGATGGACCAGATGGCTTGTGCTGCCGGCGGCCCGATCCTTCTGGATTTCTCTGATAAAGAGAATATCAGCTGTGAGAAGATCGCATTTTCCTTTGAGGATATGGGCTGCAGACTTGTGATCGTAAATACCGGTAAGGGCCATGCAGATCTCAGTGAGGAATATTCCTCTATTCCTATGGAGATGCGTGAGGCTGCGAAGGCTATGGGCGTAGAGCTTCTCTGTGAGTCCAATATGGAGAATCTTCTGGCACATGTGAAGGATATTCCGAATGACCGTGCTGTTCTTCGTGCGATGCATTTTTATGAAGAGAACAGACGTGTTGCAGATGCTGTGAAGGCTGTTGAGAATAAAGACGGTGAGGGATTCCTGCGTCTTCTTGAGGAGTCCGGTAATTCTTCCTGGGAGTGGCTGCAGAACTGTTATTCTCTGCAGAATTGCAAGGAGCAGAAGATCACGTTGAGTCTGGCGCTTACCAAGCTGTTTCTGAATAAGATCGGTGCTGGTATCTGCAGAGTTCATGGTGGTGGTTTTGCAGGAGTTATCATGTGCGTGCTTCCGATCGAGAACGCAGATGCGTATGTGGACTATATGGCTCAGTATGTTGGAAGGGAAAATGTCTATCCGATGAATATCAGGAGTACAGGGGCTGTTCATGTTGAGTGATTTTTGATGGCATAACGAACGTCATGGAGGGCGATTCGTTTCCGAATGCGGCTTTGGCGGCATCCGAAAATGAATCGCCCTTTGCGCTGTACTATGATTTTTTATTTTTTAATCAAAATTTTATGATTTGTTTCTGATTTAAATTTATGGGTTATGGTATAATGAGAAAAATTTTAAGAGAGTAATAAAAAAGAATTTGCAGAAGTTTTCAAGGTGAGGTTTCTGGAGTTGTTTTGAGTTTTGTTTTTTTCATTATATTTCATAAGAAAGGTTTGACATATTTATGAGCAGAAGAGAGTTTCTTGAGGTTTTACGGGGGCAGCTGTCCGGACAGATGACCCAGGGGAGAGCTGCGGCTCATGTGCGGTATTATGAGGATTACATTCAGTCTCAGGTCCGGAACGGTCGAAGTGAATCAGATGTTCTGGCAGAACTGGGGGATCCCAGGCTGATCGCCAAGACTTTGATCGATACAGATGACAGTGCAGCTGTTTATGATGAGTCTGGTTATTCTGAAGAGAGCTACGGTGCAGATGATTATGCGGATAATGGGACGGAGAGCAGTGCCGGAAAGGCAAGAAGCTTTAAACTGGATCTGAGCACATGGTATGGGAAGGCAATCGTGATCGCCATTGCAGCGTTAATTGTGATACTTTTAACAACTGTTTTGGTGGCAGTTGCTCCATTTTTGATAATTTTTGGTATAGTTTTGTATTTAATATCCTGGTACAGGAAGAAAAAAGTGTAATTGTTCCACAACAGCTGTGAATTAAAGACAATTTCCGTGTAATGAAATGGATTGCTTGTGAAAAAAGTATTTATAAGATTTGCATAAAAAATACGTGTTTAGTCTTGATTTATAGTGGATTTTACTGTATAATCTGGATTAACAAGTTGAGATTGTGTCTGTTTTGTATAAAAACAGATGATGCCATTGAGAAGAGAGAACGGCAGAAGATATACATCGAAGGATGTGTTATTTTCTGCCGATTTTTTTATCTGTTTTTTATGGAAGGTGATCAGAATGGATTGCCTTATTGAGGTACGGTAAATTGTATAAAATAGATAAAAAAATAATTGTTATTAAATGATAATTGTATAAAATAAATAAAGATATATTGAAAAATGGAGAAATAACTGTTGATTATATGCAAGAAATGTGTTATCATTTGGTAAAAAGTTGGTAAAGATAACAAACGCGCAAATACAAAGGAGGGTAGTGAGAGGGCATTTTTGACAGCAGAACGTAAATGAGAGTTTTGCTTAATGTATTGGGGTAATTGCTGGAAGATATAACGGAAATGTTTTTCAGCAGAATGTGTAATGAGCAACATGATCAGCACTGTCAGGGGGACAGAGATATCGTGATGATGCAGCTGATCGGTAGTACGTAAATTTATGAAAAGCAGGTGATATACAATGAAAAGTAAAAAATCTTTTTTCAGGACAGTGGAGCCTTATCTCTATCTGGTTCCTGTAATGATCCTTTTTATACTGTTTGTATTCTGGCCGTTCGTTAAGACGATCCAGCTGAGCTTTGCCAGAACCACACCTCTTGGTCAGGTGGCACAGTATGTAGGACTTGACAACTATACGAATATTTTTACAGATGGAACGTTCCTTAACAGTTTGGTGACAACACTGAAATTCTCTGTTATGCGAGTTATCCTTTCTATTGTGCTCGGTTTTATACTGGCGATCATCAGTACAGAGAAGATCAGGGCAAAGGGATTTTTCCGTACTGTATATGCACTTCCGATGGCTATTTCCGCAGCAGCGGCATCTGTAGTGTTCATGTTTATTTTCCACAGCTCTCTGGGTATCCTGAACAGGGCGCTCGGAACTCATATCGGATGGCTGACAGATAAGAAATATGCACTGATCGCAGTTACGATCGTTAGTGTATGGATGGCGATCGGTATGAATTTCATTTACCTTACTGCAGCGATCCAGAGTGTACCGGCTGAGCTTTATGAGAGCGTTGCCCTGGATGGAGCGAATTTCTTCCAGAAGCACCGCCATGTAACGATTCCGTCAATCTCTCCGACACTGTTCTTCCTTCTCATCATCAATGTCATCAACTCCGTACAGGCATACGCAGAGTTCAAGATGATGACCCAGGGCGGACCGGCAGAGAGTACCAACGTTATCGTGTATGAGATTTACCAGGAGGCATTTATCAACAGCCGTTTCGGTGTGGCCTGTTCAGAATCCGTAATTCTGTTTGTTATTTTGATCATCCTGACTGCACTGCAGTTTAGACTGGAAAAGAAGGTGACCTACTGATGAAAGAAAAACCATATGTAAAAGTGGCGATGTATGCGCTGAATATTATTTTTGCAATTATTATTATTGTTCCTGTTATCTACTGTTTCAATGTTAGTATGATGGATCTGAAGGAGATCTACGGCGGAAAGTTCTGGCCATCCCATCTGACTATCGAGAACTACACAAGAGCATTTCAGCTTGCACCGTTCTTTACCTTCATTAAGAACTCACTGATCGTATCCGGTGTTATCACATTTGCTCAGGTTGTCACAGGTGCTCTTGCAGCATATGCTTTTGCAATGATGGAGTTCAAAGGCAAAAAGGTCCTGTTCTATATTATGCTGGCAACCATGATGATCCCGAGCCAGGCGATCATCATCGCAAACTACCTGACTATTGCTGACTGGGGTATCCGTAATACATACGCAGCACTGATCCTTCCTAATGCAGCAGCAGCTTTTGCAGTATTCAACATGCGCCAGGCATTCCTGACACTGCCGAAGGAGATCCATGAAGCGGCAGAGATTGACGGATGTACAAATTTCAAATTCTTATATACCATCGGTGTTCCGCTTATCAAACCATCACTGGGTGCTCTGATCATCTATGTATTCCTTCAGAGCTGGAATTACTATTTGTGGCCACTGCTTGTAACTGACAGTGTAAATATGAGAACAGTTCAGATCGGTCTTGGTATGCTTCAGGGGGCTGAGGCAACAGACTTCCGACCGGTTATGGCTGGTGCTATGGTTATCCTGATTCCGTCGATCCTTGTATTTATCATTGGTCAGAAGCAGATGATCAGTGGTCTGACAGCAGGTGCTGTTAAGGGTTGATCCAATCACATAAGAGCAAGTAGCAAAAATGTTAATTTGTCCGACCTGTATTGGGGCGGGTCGGACCATTATAAAAGGAGGGTTTCTATATGAACAACAAAAAATGGATGGCGATTCTTTTAGGAGGAATCATGGCTGCATCTCTGGCAGCTCCGTGCTCAGTAAGTGCAGCTGAGAAAACAACACTTACATTCTGGCATGCAATGGGCGGCACAAACGGTGAGGTGCTTCAGCAGATCGTGGATGATTTCAACGCATCCCAGGATGAGATCGAGGTTAAAGCTGAGTATCAGGGAACCTATGATGATACCATCACAAAACTGAAAGCTGCTATGCAGAGTGACTCTGGTCTTCCGGATGTTTGCCAGATGTATGACGTAGGAACAAAGTTCATGTATGACAGTGGTGCTGTCATTCCTGTAGAAGACAAATTTGAAAGCACAGGCTATGATAAGAGCTCTGTTATGGGGGTTATCAGCAGTTACTATACCGTAGACGGCAAGCAGTATTCAATGCCATTTAACGTATCCACACCTATGCTGTATTACAACAAAGACGTATTTGAGGCAGCAGGACTTGATCCTGAAACTCCGCCGACAACTTATGATGAGGTTCTTGAGGATGCCAAGAAGATCGTAGAGAGCGGAGCAGCTCCGGTTGGTTATTCACAGGCTATTTACGGATGGTTCTTTGAGCAGCAGCTTGCAGGACTTGGTGTAACATACGGAAACAATGACAATGGACGTAAAGAGGCAGTTACAGCTGTTGATTTTGATTCCAACGGCGGTGGCCTGAAAGTATTTGATATGTGGAAAAAGCTGTATGATTCCGGATGTTTCGAAGATTACGGAACAACAACAGCAGATACTCAGACAGCATTCTTCTCCGGACAGGTTGGTATGATCATCGAGTCTACTGCTATCCTGAAAAATGCAGTTGGGGTATAGGATCATATGAAAAACTGCGTAGTGAGACGGACGGAGTGAGTCCGGCTGACTAGACAGCTTTCGAATGGAGTGAGTGTGGCCTGCGGCGTTCGTGCAAGGCAAAATGAAGTGATGCGCTATTGGCGTTATCACCGGCAGAAAATAATGTTACATAGGTAATTGCGAAACAAGTTCGCAATCCTAACTAAAAAGCGGTAAGAATCTTGCAACGCAGGATTCTTAAGATGAAAAATAGGTACTTCTAAATTTGAACATGACTAAAAGACTTCCCAGATAAACTGCGAAGAAAAGATTGTATGCATATTAATAATCAGGCAATCAAAGGCTTCAAACTCCGGATGTATTGGTATTGATGAATCTTATCAGCGACAAGCACAGTAACAAGCTGGGTAATTCCTGCAAGCAGTAAATCAGCATGAAGTGTTTTCTCATTCTGTGTTTTACGATCTGCAATGCAGAAACTATCTTTGAAATGGTTGATTGACTTTTCAACATTTACACGGATCTTGTAAGTATCCTCCCATTCCTGTGAGCCGCGTTCTACACCAGGATAGGCACGAAGGTTCTTTTCAGGATAAATGTAGATCATTCGTCCGCAGGAAGAAGATGTACATGGATTGTCACAATGACATACGCGATGTTTTGACTTGTCGGCAGGATTGTATTCCCATTTCATTTTTGGACATACAAACTTCATGGTAGGAAGTTTGCTCCGCAAATGGGATCTGCTTCCTTCACGCCGCATCGGAAGTGATGGATCGTGAGGACAGCAGGGAATACCGTTTTCATTGACAGTATAGTCGGTTCCTTCCACAGAAAGCTTTGTTTTTAAAGGGATAAAAGCTTTGAAAGCCAATTTCTTCAAAGAGGGATTTGTAAATGTTAATGGCATCAAACGCAGCATCTCCAAGAAACGTCTTTGAATTTATTAAAGGATGTTTCTGGGAAAAAGTCAATTAAAACTGGAAGAAGTGCTTTCGAATCGGCAAGGGATTTATCCTCATCCGGTGAATCTGATTTCTTCCCTACAACGATATCAGGATGTTTTTTTAGAAAGTCCTTGTTGTAGAAAGTGATGTCACGAACAATACCAAGCCCGTTCGTAATAATACCAAATTTATAGGCGTAACAGAAATGTCCATTGATGTACATCTGCTGGATTGCCTGATTGGAAGCCGCATGAGTTGGCATAGAGCCATAAGCAGCTTTATAAGGATCATAGGAATCATCAAGGTTATGGGACTTTTTGAAAGCCTTTAGCTGCTTGATAATACGGTTTGCGTATTTTGGATTATTTTCTGTAACCCAGGCTTCAATGCCGGAGGTATCAAAGATTGTCATGGAAGCAAGGGCAGAATCAAGATTTTGGCAGATCGGTTCGGTCAGATCAACAAGATGATCGAACATAGATTGTAAGTCCGATAAAAAATCCTGTTTGAAACGTGTAAATTTGGAACCATCCGGAACAACATCAAAACCGCAGAAATCACGCAGTTCCTGGGAAAATTTCAGAAATACGATCAGGAGAGTGTCCGTCGGGATTGAGAAAATACGCTGGATAAGAAGTGCCTTAAGCATTGGATAAAGCTGATGTTTGCGAGGTCTTCCGGTACTGGCGTAAAAATGAGAAATAAAGAAACAGGAATAATTTCATCAAGGTCAATGGCTTCATCAAGAAGCGAAAGGAACTGATATTTGTCGTTGTCGAATTTATTTTGACAATCTTCAAAAATTTCTGCCAAAGTGAGCTGTTTATATGTTATCATGTAGGTATATCTCCTTTAGGTGGATTGGTTAATTAGTTTCTAGGCAATTCTATTTTACCATAAACCTTGAGGAGATATTTTATTTTAACAACAAAAAAAATGCCGTATTTATGCAGCTTTTGGCGTTTCGCAAACGCCTAAAATAATGTTACAACAGGAAAGGAGCAAATTTATGGGCGGAATTCTCGGAGCATGTAATGCAATATCGGATTATTTGCACACTTTAAATATGGGATCGACGCTGTTTCGGCTGATTCTTGCGATGTTTCTTGGATGTCTGATCGGTATTGATCGTGGAATGAAGAAGCGTGTGGCAGGTGTAAAAACACATATGATCGTCTGTATGGGGGCAACTTTGGTTATGATGACGGGCGATTTTATCCATGTATATTCTAATGGGGCAGGAATCGGAGATACTGCACGACTTGGCGCACAGGTTGTCAGCGGGATTGGTTTTCTTGGAGTGGGAACTATCATTGTGACCGGACAGAGACATGTATCCGGTCTTACGACAGCGGCCAGTCTTTGGACTTCTGCGTGTATCGGACTTGCTGTGGGAATCGGCTTTTACAGCGGTGCGATCTTTACCACGCTGGGGCTTATTCTGGTGTTCAAATATGCGAAATATATAGAGGTTTATGTGGAAGAGCATTCCAATACCTATGACGTATATATGGAGTTTGAAAATGAAGACAAGATGAGTATGGTCATAAAGAAGCTCCGGGAAGAGGACATCCTGATCTCCAACGTAGTTATCATCAAAAAGAGATCCAAAACACAGAGTGTGGTGATCCAGGCAACAATGGAGGCTGCCAAATGGAAAGCACGCCATACTGTATTTCGTGAGGTAAGACAGCAGGAAGGAGTTATTTCTGTGGAGGAAATATGATCGGGAATCGGGAATACAATGAAACTTATCATGTTTTTGAGAAAGTTAAGAGCATGTTAAAGAAAAAACGATGTATTTTACGAAAAATGCACTTGAAATATGAAGAATAGTCTGATACAATGAATACAAAGTGAAGAAGGAATCTGATTCAGCTTGCTGAATACAGAGAATGCCATTGAGAACAGAGACCGGCATGAAGACACATGGATAAGTGTGTTTTTATGCCGGCTATTTTTATGCGCAAATGTTAATGTTTCAAAAGGATTACAAGGGTTACAAAGGGTTACGGCATAAAAATAATGGCATATTCACTTGAAAGATTGCTGTTCGTAAGCAGTACTCCTCGCAGAATATATACCTGCGGACGGCAATGCTTGTGTTGCAACGGATATTCTGCTGTTTCCGGCGCAGAGAAAGCCGGGGACAGTTCAGAAGATCCGCAAACAGGAAAGGAGAAACAGATCTATGTATGATGTGATCATTATCGGAGCAGGAGTTTCCGGAGCGGCAGCGGCGAGAGAGCTTTCAAGATATCGGCTGAAAATCTGCGTTCTGGAGCGAGAAGAGGATGTATGCTGTGGAACTTCCAAGGCAAACAGCGGAATCGCTCATTCCGGTTATGATGCAGAACCGGGAAGCCTTATGGCGGAACTGAATGTGAAGGGCAGCAATATGATGGGACAGCTTTCGAAGGAACTGGATTTTCCTTTTAAACAGACTGGTTCACTGACTGTCTGTACGACTGAGAATGGAATCGCCATGCTGCATAAGCTGCGTGAAAGAGGACTGAAAAACGGAGTAGAGGGACTGAGGATCCTTGACAGAGAAGAGGCACTTGCCATGGAGCCGAATCTGTCTGATCAGGTGCTGGCAGCGCTGTATGCACCGACAGCCGGAATTGTCTGTCCCTTTGAGCTGAACATTGCAATGGCAGAGAATGCATATAACAATGGTGTGGAATTTAAATTTGACACAGAAGTAAAGAACATCCGAAAACAGGAAAAAGGTTTTGTTGTGGAAACCTCAAAGGGTGATCTTGAGACAGGCTGTATCGTCAATGCTGCCGGTGTCTATGCGGATGTTTTTCATAATATGGTAAGTGAGAAAAAACTGCATATCACTCCTCGTAAGGGTGAGTATATGCTTCTTGATAAAAGTGCAGGAACACATGTGAATCATACGATCTTTGCACTTCCAAATAAGAACGGAAAAGGAGTTCTGGTAACACAGACTGTTCACGGTAATCTTCTGATCGGGCCTACAGCTACGGATCTGGAGGATCGGGAGGAAACAGCGACTACATCAGAGGGGATGGAGGAAGTAAGTGCCAAATCCCGGAAAACAGTAAAGGATATTCCACTGCGGAAGGTGATCACAAGCTTTGCAGGGCTTCGAGCTATCGAGGACGGTATGGATTTTGTGATCGAAGAGGTGGAGGATGCTCCCGGATTTATCGATTGTGCAGGAATCGCATCCCCGGGACTTACCAGCTCACCGGCCATTGGCTGTATGGTTGCTGACATCGTAAAAGAAAAATTACATCCGGAAGTAAATCCGGATTTTGATCCGGTGAGAAAAGGGATCCTGGATCCGTCAGAGCTTTCTCTGGAAGAAAGAAATGAGCTGATCAAAAGATCACCGGAATATGGAAATATCATCTGCAGATGTGAGATGATCTCTGAGGGAGAGATCCTGGATGCGATCCGAAGACCGCTTGGAGCGAAATCCCTGGACGGAGTAAAACGTCGTACAAGAGCAGGAATGGGAAGATGTCAGTCAGGCTTCTGCTCTCCCAGAACAATGGAAATCCTCAGCCGAGAGCTTGGCATTTCCATGGAGGAGATCACAAAAACAGGCGGAGCTTCCAGACTGATCGAAGGAATCAACAAGAAAATTGCAGAGGAGGGCGAGAACCATGAATGATAAGATTATGGTGAAGAGAGATATCGTGATCATAGGCGGAGGCCCTGCAGGACTGGCAGCAGCCCTGGCTGCAAAGAAAGAGGGAGCAGAGAGTATCCTGATCCTGGAACGTGATAAGGAACTGGGCGGGATCCTGAATCAGTGTATCCATAATGGATTTGGCCTTCATACATTTCAGGAGGAGCTGACAGGACCGGAATATGCGGCACGTTTTATCCGGATGGTAAAAGAGCGGCAGATCGAGTACCGGCTGAACACCATGGTCATGGATATCAGCCAGGATAAGGTGATCACTGCCATGAGCCGCCAGGAGGGAATGTATCAGATCCAGGCAAAAGCTGTGATCCTTGCCATGGGCTGCAGAGAGAGACCGCGAGGTGCACTGAACATTCCGGGATATCGACCGGCAGGCATTTATTCAGCAGGAACAGCACAGCGCCTTGTAAACATGGAAGGATTTATGCCGGGAAAAAAAGTAGTGATCCTGGGATCCGGTGATATCGGACTGATCATGGCCAGACGTATGACGCTGGAAGGCGCAGAGGTTAAGGCAGTGGCAGAGCTGATGCCATATTCCGGAGGCCTGAAGCGAAATATTGTGCAGTGCCTGGATGACTTTGGAATCCCGTTGAAGCTTAGTCATACAGTGGTTGACATAAAAGGAAAAGAGCGCGTGGAAGGAATCACTCTTGCAGAGGTAGATGAAAACAGACGCCCGATTCCCGGTACAGAGGAATTTTTTGAATGCGATACGCTTCTTCTTTCTGTTGGTCTGATCCCGGAGAATGAGCTTTCCGGACAGGCAGGTGTGAAGCTGAGCAATGTGACTTCCGGACCGGTGGTAAACGAAAGTCTGGAGACAAATGTAGAAGGTATTTTTGCCTGCGGAAATGTTCTTCATGTTCATGATCTGGTGGATTTTGTTTCGGAGGAAGCCGGCAATGCAGGAAGAAATGCGGCTCTCTATGTAAACAACAATGGAGAGGACAAAATACCGGAAGAGATAAAGATCACGCTTTCGCCCCAAAACGGAGTCCGCTATACAGTGCCGTCTGAGATCCGTATCGGTCACATGGCGGAGGAGCAGCTGGTCCGCTTCCGTGTGGGAAATGTATATAAAAATTGTTACATCCGTGCATATCTGGATGGAGAACGGATCTTTTCCAGAAAAAAACAGGTGGCAGCACCCGGAGAGATGGAACAGATCAAATTGAAAAAAGAGCAGCTTCTTTCCATTCTGGAAGGAAAACAGAAACAGGATAAACATGAACTTGTGATCCAGGTGGAGGAGTGATGAAAATGGAAAAAAGGAATCTTACTTGTATCGGATGTCCTATGGGATGCGCCCTTCTGGTGGAAATGAATGGAAAAGAAATCATTTCCGTCACAGGAAATACCTGTAAAAAAGGTGCGGAATATGCAGTGAAGGAAGTGACAGATCCGACCAGGATCGTGACAACGACCGTTCGTGTGAAGAATGGAAGCATGCCGGTGGTGTCAGTAAAGACAGCACAGGATATTCCGAAAGGAAAGATTTTTGACTGTGTGGAAGCGCTGCGGGATGTATGTGTGGAAGCGCCGGTTCAGATTGGGGACGTGATCCTGGAGAATGCAGCAGGTACAGGTGTGGATATCGTGGCTACAGGAAATGTGAAGCAGATCATACAGTGATCTGCAAAGGATATATATGGCGATCTGTATGCTTATAATATGTCAGCCCTCCGGCAGACAAAGCGAATAAAATAAACCTGAAAAGGCGGTTTTATCGCTTTGTTTGCCATGAAATAAAATATGCAAAATACACAAAAATAATAAGAAGAAAAAGAATAATTAATTAAAAAGCAACAAAAAAACGTAAAAAAACAGACAAAAAATGTTGAAAATAAATAAACGCTATGATATAATCAGAAATATGAATTAGCAAAAAATGCTCACAACGATGTAATGCATTGAATGGAGGATGATTAGAATGAAAGTATTTGGACATCGTGGTTTCAGCGGAGAATATCCGGAGAATACAATGCTGGCGTTTCAGAAGGCTGTGGAGGCTGGTTGCGAGGGGATCGAGCTTGATGTGCAGCTGACCAAGGATCTGGTTCCGGTGATCATGCACGATGAGAAGGTTGATCGTACCACAGATGGAAACGGGTATATCTATGATCTTACATATGCTGAGCTGTGTAAACTGGATTGCAGTTATCCGGATAAGTTTGCCGGAAAATTCGGCAGACTTCAGATTCCGACTCTGAGAGAGTATTTGGAGTGGATGGCAGAGGAGGAAGATCTGATCACAAACATCGAGCTGAAGAACAGTGTTTATTATTATGGTGGTATGGAAGAGAAGGTCATTGATATGATCTGCGAATATGGTCTGGAGGATCGGATCATTCTTTCCTCTTTCAATAACGCATCCATTGTATTGTGCAGACAGAGTGATGAGACTATTGCAGGAGGTTTTCTGGTAGAGAAATACGTGGATAATGCAGGGGTTTATGCAAGAACCTGTGATGTGCAGTATTATCATCCGAATCTGGAATACCTGAAGGAAGAACATGTACGCAGCTGTTCCCAGAACGGGATCGGGGTGAATGTCTGGACTGTAAACGAGGAAGAGGATATGAGAAGGATGAAGAAATGGGGAGTAAACTCCATCATCACCAATTATCCGGACAGAGGAAGAGCAGTGGCAGACGAGGATTGAAACTGTAATGCAAAGACGCTTTCTGTAAGGTACATACAGGAGGCAGGATAAATTTGAAATCTCCGGCAGGAGGGGGTCCTGCTGCAGATCTATATAAGCAAAATAAAAAAACTATAATAATGTATATGGAGGATTTTTACAATGGAGAAAGAAACAAGACCTTTTATTTCCTGGCAGCTTGCAGATGATTTTATGACTGCAGTATTTGAGAAAATGGGAGTTCCGACGGAGGATGCAAGACTTTGCGCTGATGTACTTCTGGAGAGTGACAGACGTGGAATCGAGAGCCATGGCTGTAACCGCTTTAAACCGATCTATATCGACCGTATCAAATCCGGAATCTTAAATCCAGTAACAAAGATCGATATCCTTAAAGAGACACCAACAACTGCAGTTCTCGATGCCAACGATGGTATGGGAATGGTAGCCAGCAAGAAGGCTATGGACATGTGTATTGAAAAAGCACATAAATACGGCATGGGTATGGTTGCAGTCCGTAACTCTTCCCATTATGGAATCGCAGGATATTGGACAGGTCTCGCTGCAAAAGAGAATATGATCGGTATCAGTGGTACCAACGCAAGACCATCCGTTGCACCGACATTTGGTGTTGAGAATATGCTTGGAACCAACCCACTGACATTTAGTATGCCTACAGATGAGCCGTTCCCGTTTACACTGGACTGTGCAACATCTGTTATCCAGAATGGCAAGATCGAATACTACGCACGTATCAACCATGATACTCCTAAGGGTCTTGTTATTTCCAGAGAAGGAGAGGAGCTTACAGATAGTGCAGAGATCCTTAAGAAGATCAGAAGCCAGCAGGCAGCACTTGCTCCTCTCGGTGGATTTGGTGAGACAACCGGAGGATATAAGGGATACGGATACTCTACTGTTGTTGAGATCCTTTCCGCTGCTCTTCAGTCCGGTCTCTTCCTGAAAGCTCTGGATGGTAAGGATGAGGAAGGAAAGATCCGTCCATATCATCTTGGACATTTCTTTATTGCTATCGACACAGAGGCATTTATGGGTGCAGAGGCATTCAAGAAAACATGCGGTGATATCCTGAGAGACCTGAGAGGCTCCGAGAAGGCTCCTGGACAGGAACGTATCTACACAGCAGGCGAGAAGGAATATGATGTATGGATGTATCGTAAGGATAAGGGAGTTCCGGTGACAGAGGCAGTTCAGAAAGAGTTTATCGGACTTCGCGATGAATTCGGACTTACACAGTTCAAATTCCCGTTTGAGAAATAATGTATCTGCAGAAGGGAAGTCCATAGGGGCTTCCTTCTTTTACCAGAGAAGAAGATTGTCTGAGAATTGTAATACAGCCGGAAATAAAACAGATATATTTGGCAAATGCGTCTGGTCTTTGAAGCAATAAACTGATACAATAAGAATAATATCTTCAAATAATGCGCGGAGATAGGATGATATTGTGTGAACATTGCGGAGGAAGAGAGAAGATGAACAAAGAATTTCTGGACGCGATCGAGGCGAACCCGATCATAGCGGCTGTAAAGGATGAGCAGGGACTTCAGAACTGTCTGGGCAGGGAGGAGCTTACCGTGATCTTTATCCTGTATGGAGATATCCGTTCTATTGGGGGAATTGTGGAGCGGATCCACCAGGCGGGGAAGATCGCGATGGCACATATAGACCTGATCACAGGTTTAAGCTCAAAAGAGGTTTCTGTGGATTATATTTGTAAAAATATCCATGCAGATGGGATCATTTCAACAAAAGCATCCATGATCAACAGGGCGAAGAAGCTTGGAATGTATACAGTTCTGCGTTTTTTCCTTATTGATTCCATGGCGATCAAGAATATTGAGAATCTGGGAAATCAGCATGAGCAGCTGCCGGATGTGGTAGAGGTTCTGCCGGGGCTGATGCCGAAGATTCTTAAACAGATATGTAAAACAAGCAAGGTGCCTGTGATCGCAGGCGGTTTGATCTCCGATAAGGAGGATGTGATGGGAGCCCTGGGTGCGGGGGCAGCAGCGGTTTCCACTACAAATCAGAAGGTATGGGAATTATGAGGCTGCAGAGGCATTGAACCGCAGCCAAGAAATGTATTGGAGGATTTTTATATGGCAAAATATGTTATGGCGCTGGATTCCGGAACGACCAGTAACCGCTGTATTCTTTTTGATGAAAGCGGAAGGATCCGCAGTGTGGCACAGAAGGAGTTTATCCAGCATTTTCCAAAACCGGGATGGGTAGAGCATGATGCAGGTGAGATCTGGTCCACACAGCTTTCTGTTGCCAGAGAGGCTATGAACCAGATTGAGGCAACGGCAGAGGATATTGCAGCGATCGGTATCACCAATCAGAGAGAGACTACCATTGTCTGGGATAAGAATACGGGACAGCCGGTTTATCATGCCATCGTATGGCAGTGCAGGAGAACCTCAGAATACTGCGACAGCCTGAAAGCAAAGGGACTGGAAGAAAAATTCCGTCAGAAAACAGGACTTGTTATTGATGCGTATTTTTCTGCCACCAAGGTAAAATGGATCCTGGATAATGTGGAGGGTGCCCGCGAAAGAGCAGAGAAGGGTGAGCTTCTGTTTGGTACCGTGGAGACCTGGCTGATCTGGAAGCTGACCAAGGGAGCTGTTCATGTAACAGATTATTCCAACGCTTCCAGAACCTTGATGTTCAACATCAATACCCTGGAGTGGGATGATGAGATCCTGGAGGAGCTTGATATTCCGAAATGCATGCTCCCGCAGGTAAAAGAGTCCAGTGAGATTTATGGTGAGACAGATCCGTCCTTTTTCGGTGGAAGGATCCCGGTAGCCGGTGCTGCCGGGGACCAGCAGGCGGCGCTGTTCGGACAGGCCTGCTTTGAGAAAGGTGAAACCAAGAATACATATGGAACCGGTGGCTTTCTTCTGATGAATGCAGGAGATAAACCGGTATTTTCCAATAACGGGCTGGTTACAACCATCGGATGGGGACTTAACGGAGAGATCACTTATGTTCTGGAGGGATCCGTATTTGTGGCTGGTGCTGCGATCCAGTGGCTTCGTGATGAGCTTCATCTGGTGGATTCCGCATCGGATACCGAGTATTTTGCGGGAAAGGTACCGGATGCAAACGGCTGCTACGTCGTGCCTGCATTTACAGGACTTGGAGCTCCTTACTGGGATCAGTATGCCCGTGGCACGATCGTGGGATTGACCCGTGGTGTAAATAAGTATCATATTGTGCGTGCGACTTTGGAATCACTTGCATATCAGGTCAATGATGTGCTGGAGGTTATGAAGGAAGATGCAGGAAGTGACCTTGCAGTTCTTCGTGTAGACGGCGGAGCAAGTGCAAACAATCTTCTCCTGCAGATCCAGGCCAATATCAGTAATGTGGCTGTAGAACGTCCGGAATGTATTGAGACAACTGCTCTTGGTGCCGCATATCTTGCAGGTCTTGCTGTGGGATTCTGGGAAAGCAAGGAGGCAGTACTGGAAAGCCGTGATGTGGAACGTATTTTCCGCACGGAGATCGATGATGAGAAGCGAAATGCCATGGTAAAAGGCTGGAGAGCTGCAGTAGGCTGCTCCAGAGACTGGATCAAAAAGATCCAGTAAAAGATAAAAAAGAAAAGTCATGCAGCGGGACCGGATGAAAATGTCCTGTGCATGGCTTTTTTGCGTTTCCGGAATGTCACAGACAGACCGGCATATAAGCGATCGCGGAACAGATCCGCCGGAGCTTACAGAGTGGTCAGATCGATCCTGTAATCGTCGGAACCCGTTCCGTCAGCAGTGTAGTAAGCTGCTCTTTCTTCTGCATTTACATAGATGTGGAGCTCTTTGCCTTTCAGGCCCTTTGCTTCTGCATCTTTCTTAACAGCTGCCTCAAGGTCGGCAACTGTGATGGATGTCTCAAAAATTTCAAGTGTGATGCCGCTGATCTTATGATTTTTTACAGTGTTCTTAACTTCTTCTACTACTTCTGGTGCCTTGGCTGCTACAGTCTCTGTTGCCTTTTTGACTGCTTTAACGGTTTTTTCAGCTGCAGGTGTTTTTTCAATCTTTTCTACAGTTGATTTCACGGTAGCTTTGGCCTTGGTGGTTGCGCTCTTCAGGTTGCTTGTTCTGCTGTTTCTTCTTTTTTCCATAATGGAACACTCCCTTCCACATATTTCGCTGACAGAACGGATCTGCCGGAATATGTACCTGTTTACAGTATCATGAATATGGTGGAAAGTCAAATTTTTGCTTGGGTGTTGCATTTCCGGCAGTTGTCGTATAAACTGGATTACAGAGAAAATCAGACAGGGGTACAGAGATTGAAGAATATTCAGGAAGATATTAAAACAGGAAAATTTAAGCAGGCATATCTCCTTTACGGTGAGGAAGCCTATCTGAAACAACAATATAAAAGAAATCTGGTGAAGGCTCTGAACCCGGACGATGATACCATGAATTTTACCAGATATGAGGGGAAGGGGATCGATGTCCGGGAGCTTTTGAGTCTTTGTGATACCATGCCCTTTTTTGCAGAGCGAAGAGTAGTCCTTCTTGAGGATACGGGATTCTTTAAGAACAAATGCGAGGAACTGGCAGATTATATGAAAGCTCTGCCTGATTATCTGTATCTAGTGTTCTGCGAGTCTGAAGTAGATAAAAGAAGCCGTATGTACAAGGCGGTAAAAGCCTGCGGCAGCATCGGGGAATTTAAACAGCAGGATGAAAAGACTCTTATGCGGTGGGCAGCAGGGATCCTTGGAAAAAATGGCCGCAGGATCACCCAGAGAGATGTGGAGCTTCTGCTGACCATGACGGGAACAGATATGGGAAATATAAGGATGGAGCTGGAAAAGCTGATCTCCTATACGGTCGGAAGAGATGTTGTGACGGCTGCAGATATCCAGGCTGTCTGTACCACGCAGACAACCAATAAGATCTTTGATATGGTGCGTGCGGTGACGGAGAAGAACCAGAAGCGGGCCCTGGATTTGTACTATGACCTTCTGACTCTTCGGGAGCCGCCGATGCGGATATTGTTTCTTTTGGCGAAACAGTTTCGTCAGATCTGCCTGACCAAGAAAATGTCACAGGAGGGTCTTTCTCAAACCGAGATCGCTTCCAAACTGGGAGTACCCTCTTTTGTTGTGCGGAACCTGGCATCCTGTGCCAGATCCTACACTGTGGAAGAGCTGGAGAATGCTGTGCGGGATTTTGTGGATGCGGAAGAGGCGGTAAAGACAGGTACACTTGGAGATGTGCTCAGCGTGGAGCTTCTGATCGTGAAGTACAGCTCGGCGAGAGCAGTGAGAGCCTGAGTTTTACGGAGACGGGTTCTGCCACAGGGTCGCTCCGTTGTCCCTGAGCCATTTTTCGCAGGCTTTATACTCCGGCATCACAGATGCCACCACTGCATAAAAGGCAGGGGAATGATTCATTTCTTTTCTGTGGGAAAGTTCGTGTACTACAACATAATCCAGGACTTTTTCCGGGGCGAAGATCAGCCGCCAGTTGAAGTTCAGGTTTCCTTCGCTGGTGCAGCTTCCCCAGCGGGTTTTTTGTTCCCGGATCGTGATACGGCCGTAGGTTACGCCCATTTTTCTGGCGTAGGCTGCGGCTTTTCTTTTGAATATTTTTCTGGCGGATTCCATATAATAACTGCGGCGGAATTCCGAAAGAGGCGGGTTTTCAGCCTGGGGCTGTGCCGGCCTGGAGGCGGCGTGGGAAAGGTGCTTCAGGATCCAGCTTTCTTTCTGGGAGAGAAAACGATGGATGGTGGAATCTGGCATTGTGTGTGGAGCGCGGACAGTTACCTGACCGGAAACGCTGACCTGGATCGCCAGGGTTTTCCGACTGCTGCGGATAATGCGGTAGGGAAAGGGATGGGATATCATAAAAAACTCCTTTTGGTCAATGCAGAAATCTATATACAAAACAGAAATCTATATACAAAACAGAAATCTATATACAAAAAAGACAGTCGCTGACGGTTCGACTGTCTTTCCTTTTACTTATAAGCTTATAACTAAAATATTCCGTGGTCTATTACGCAATGCTGTTGACAGCTTTGGAAAGACGGGAAATCTTTCTGGCGCAGTTATTTTTGTGATAAACGCCCTTGGATGTAGCTTTGCTGATTGTGGAGATTGCGTCCTTAAGAGCAACCTCTGCAGCTGCCTTATCCTTATTCTCAACTGCTGTCTCAACTTTCTTGATGGAAGTCTTAACTGCAGAACGGATTGCTTTGTTTCTTGCAGCCTTAGTGCTGTTAACTAAGATTCTCTTCTTTGCGGATTTAATGTTAGCCAATTCGTACACCTCCGATTCCTTAAAAATATAATATTAAATTACATTCACAGGAACAGACACGGGCGCTCCTATGAACATGCTTATATATATTATTATACGTGCACAGGAATGTCAAGATGTTTTTTGCAAAAATTCCAAAAAAATATGCAAAAAATACCAGATGCTGTGTGGGAAAGGGGAAATGATACATATTTATGGGAAAAAGGGAAATAATGAAAGGGAAAACACCGGTAAAGCTGCAGATAGCAGTGGAAAAGTCTTTGCAATCTTACAGAAAAAGAGGATGAGAGTATGGCTGGAAGGAGCAGAATCAGAACAGACCTGGCGCTGGAAGCAACGGAACGCTTTCAGGCGGAAAACGTAGAAGTACGTGGAGTAGAGATCAGGGAAAGATACGATGAGGAAAAGGATGTTCGGACTACCGTAGTACGGATCACAACGGAAAACGGAGCCAGGACCATGGGAAAACCACAGGGAACCTATATTACCATTGAGGCACCGGATCTTTCCGTTCCGGATGAGGATTATCACAGGGAGATCTCGGAAGAAGTGGCACATCATTTAAGGGAGCTGATCGATCTCGGACGGCAGCAGTCGATCCTGGTGGTAGGGCTTGGAAATCAGGAGATCACTGCGGATTCCCTTGGCCCCCGTGCAGTTTCCAATCTTCATATGACAAGGCATGTGATCCGGGAATATGGGCTGAAGAGCAATGAACATATGAAAATGCATCAGATCAGCGGGATCGTTCCGGGTGTGATGGCACAGACCGGAATGGAAACTCTGGAAATTGTTCGGGGTGTTGTTTCTGAGACAAAGCCGGATTTGGTGATCGCCGTAGATGCGCTGGCGGCCAGAAGTACGACAAGACTTAACCGGACGATCCAGATCACGGATACCGGGATCAGTCCGGGCTCCGGCGTGGGGAATCACAGGGAAGGCCTGAATGAAGAAAATCTTTCGGTCCGTGTGATCGGGATCGGTGTTCCGACTGTGGTGGATGCGGCTACTATTGTCCATGATTCCATGGCAGAGCTTCTGGAGGCGCTGGAGGAAGATGAGCAGAAGGAGTTTCTGGAAGAAATGATCTCACCGAAGCTTTACACCATGTTTGTAACACCAAAGGATGTGGATGAAACGGTACGATATTTAAGCTTTACCATTTCCGAGGGACTGAATCTGGCTTTTTCCGATAGTCTAATCGAAGAGGACAGGTCATAAAATACCATAAGAGGTGATCGTTGGTGACGAATATCCAGAGGGCTTTCTGCGTGGTTTTGAGCCTGATCTTCCTGGGTGTGGTGGCTGTCCTTCCGGGAGATTTTTTCAGGCATGGTGAGATCTACAGACAGCTGCCGCTGTATTGCTTTCTGGAAAAGAAAGCTCTGCAGAAGGAAAATGGCAGAGACCGGGAAACAGAGATGCTTTTGCAGAAAAAAAACGCAGAGCATCTGGGTGAAGAAGTGGAAGCAGAGAACCGAAAAGAGCAGGAGACGCTGCTGATGGCTGAGGCGGAAGAAGTGGAGAAGAAAGAAGCCCTTCAGAAGAAAGAAGAGCTTCAAAAGAAAAAAGAAATCCAAAAGAAAGAAGCGGAAGAGGCAGAGAAAAAATCTCCTGACGGCAAAAAAAATGAAAAGGAGACTGTTAAGGGAAATACAGAACAGGAAGTTGCAGAGCCAGAAATTACAGAGCCGGGAGGTTCAGAACAGGAAGCTACGGAGCCGGGGAACACAGAACCGGAGCCTTCAGCGTCAGAGGAGAACCAATCCGGTGAAAATACTGCGAAGGAACAGGAGACTGTGGCACTGCCACATCCGCAGATTGACTTGTCTCAGGCGAAACTGGCAGATTTTGACTATGTGATGAACCAGTTTTTTATATTGGATTCCAATACGGAAACGAATGCGCAGCAGATCAGTGCGCCCCGTTTTCTGAAGGAGGATCTGTCCGTTAAAAAGGATTCATCGGTACCCCAGATTCTGATCTATCATACCCATTCCCAGGAGGCTTTTGCAGATTCAAGAGAAGGACAGACTGAGGACACCATCGTAGGAGTGGGAGATCATCTTACTGAACTTCTGGAAAAAACATATGGATACCCAAATGTATATCTGGCACTGGATCATGATCTGGATGTGGTTCCGGTGATCAACAAGATCGACCTTCCAAGTGCGGATCCGGAGCGTGTTATCAATGAGATCGAGGATGTGATCGGAATTGAAGCGCAGGATGCACCGCAGATCTCCGCAAAAACAGGACTGAATGTAGACCAGGTCCTGGAACAGATCGTGACAAAGATCCCTTCTCCGACAGGAGATCCGGATGCACCGCTTCAGGCACTGATTTTCGATTCCCTCTATGATCCGTATAAAGGCGTTATCGTATTCTGCCGTATCAAAGAAGGATGTATCACGAAAGGAATGCCGATTCATATGATGGCGACAGGTGCAACTGCTGATGTTGTGGAGGTTGGATATTTTGGTGCCGGACAGTTTATCCCTTGTGATGAGCTTTCAGCAGGAATGGTTGGATATTTTACAGCCAGCCTGAAAAATGTAAAGGACACCCGTGTGGGTGATACCGTAACAGGTGCGGAAAATCCATGTTCTGAGCCTCTTCCGGGATATAAAAAGGTCAACCCGATGGTGTACTGCGGAATGTATCCGGCAGACAGCTCCAAATACCCGGATCTGAGAGATGCACTGGAAAAACTGCAACTCAACGATGCGGCACTTCAGTTTGAACCGGAGACCTCTCTTGCGCTGGGATTTGGTTTCCGCTGTGGTTTCCTCGGACTTTTGCATCTGGAGATCATTCAGGAGAGACTGGAAAGAGAATACAATCTGGATCTGGTGACAACTGCGCCAGGCGTTGTGTACAAGGTGCACAAGACCAACGGTGAGATGATGGATCTGACCAACCCTTCGAATCTGCCGGACCCGTCCGAGATTGAATATATGGAAGAGCCGCTGGTAAAAGCAGAGATTATGGTGACATCGGAGTTTATCGGTGCGATCATGGATCTGTGTCAGGAAAGACGTGGCGAATATCAGGGAATGGAATATATCGAAGAGACCAGAGCGGTATTGAAATACCACCTGCCGCTGAATGAGATTATCTATGATTTCTTTGATGCCTTGAAATCCAGATCCAGAGGTTATGCGTCGTTTGATTATGAAATGCTCGGCTATGTCAAATCTGATCTGGTCAAGCTGGACATCCTGATTAACAAAGAAGAAGTGGATGCACTTTCCTTTATTGTTTTCGAAGGAAGTGCTTATGAACGTGGAAGAAAGATGTGCGAGAAGCTGAAAGACGAGATCCCGCGGCAGCTCTTTGAGATCCCAATCCAGGCAGCTATCGGAAGCAAGGTTATTGCCAGAGAGACGGTCAGAGCCATGCGTAAAGATGTACTTGCCAAATGTTACGGTGGAGATATTTCCCGTAAGAAGAAACTTCTGGAGAAACAGAAGGAAGGTAAGAAACGGATGCGTCAGGTTGGAAATGGAAAGGCGGGCGGGAATGCCGCCATAATAAGGGATACTGGCAGAGGATCGATTATCTGGGACTGGGACTTGGGGCGTCTTCACTTCTGGATCATATGCGTTTTTCCAATACTGCGGATATGAAGGAATATATTGGAAACAGTGCGTTTCCGGATAAGATCCGCCAGAATATGGAAAGCCTTACAGAGGCAGATGAGATGGCTGAGTTTATGTTTCTGGGGCTTCGGATGACAGAGGGCGTTTCAATGGAAGCGTTTGCGGAATATTTCGGAAAAAATATGGAAAACGTTTACGGAGAGGTCCTGAAAAAACATCTGGAGATCGGAATGCTGGAACAAAAAGGAGACAGGATATATCTTTCGAGAAAGGGAATCCATGTGAGCAATGGAGTGATGGCGGATTTTCTGCTGTAGAAAAATTTGTCGATTTTTTTACCTTGACGAACGAATGTTCTGGCAGTATACTGATAAAAAATCAGAAGTTTTACAGCGGAATAAGAGAGGTAGATTCTGCTGTTGAGAAGAATACCGGAGTATTTTTTATGACCGGACAGAGTAGGAGGCTTTCATGTCAGCAGAAGCAAACGATAAGAAGCGTTTTATCAGGATACGCGGAGCCAATGAGAATAATCTTAAGAATCTTAGCGTCGATATTCCCAGAGACCAGTTTGTGGTACTTACCGGACTCAGCGGCTCCGGTAAGTCATCTCTTGCATTTGATACCATTTATGCAGAGGGACAGAGACGTTATATGGAGTCACTTTCTTCCTATGCGAGGCAGTTCCTGGGACAGATGGAGAAACCGGATGTGGAGAGTATCGAGGGCCTTCCGCCGGCAATCTCCATTGATCAGAAGTCAACGAACCGGAATCCCCGTTCTACAGTGGGTACGGTAACGGAGATCTACGATTATTTCCGACTTCTGTATGCCCGTGTGGGAATCCCGCACTGTCCCAAATGTGGAAGGGAAATCCGCAAACAGACGGTAGATCAGATGGTGGATCAGATCATGACGCTTCCGGAACGCCAGAAGATCCAGCTTCTTGCACCGGTAGTGCGGGGCCGCAAGGGAACCCATGTTAAACTTCTGGATCAGGCCAGAAGAAGCGGATATGTGAGAGTGCAGATCGACGGAAATCTCTATGAGCTTTCTGAGGAGATCAAGCTGGATAAGAATATCAAACATAACATTGAGATCGTTGTGGATCGACTTATTGTGAAACCGGGAATAGAGAAGCGTCTTTCCGATTCCATTGAAACCGTGCTGGATTTGGCGGATGGCCTGCTGGTAGTAGACACTATGGACGGGAAGCTTCTGAATTTCAGTCAGAGTTTTTCCTGTCCGGATTGCGGCATCAGCATTGATGAGATCGAACCGAGGAGCTTTTCCTTCAATAATCCTTTTGGTGCCTGCCCGAGTGTCTGGGACTTGGATATAAGATGGAATTTGATATTGATCTGATGATCCCGGATAAGAAACGGAGTATCAATGAAGGGGCTATCGCTGTTCTCGGATGGCAGTCCTGTACCACGCAGGGAAGCTTTTCCAGAGCGATCCTGGATGCCCTGGCAAGGGAATATGAATTTTCTCTGGATACGCCGTTTGAACAGGAGTATCCGAAAAGAAATCCAGGATATCCTGATCCATGGGACCAACGGAAAAGAAGTGAAGGTTTATTATAAAGGACAGCGGGGAGAGGGCGTTTACGATGTGGCGTTCCCGGGCCTGATCCGCAATGTGGAGCAGAGATACCGTGAAACCGGTTCCGAGGCTATGAAAGCAGGAATACGAGAGCTTTATGCGGATCACGCCGTGCCGAGAATGTGGGGACAGCGACTGAAAAGGGTGTCCCTGGCGGTAACGGTCGGAGATAAAAATATTTTGAGACGTAACAGCAATGTCCATCGAAATCTTCAGCGGTTTATCAGCAGTCTGAACTGTCAAAGAGCAGCAGATGATCGGCGGACAGATATTAAAAGAGATCCGCGCCTGCAGTTGGATTTCTGCATGGATGTGGGACTGGAATATCTGTCACTTGAAGAGCAACCGGAACCCTTTCGGGCGGGGAGGCTCAGAGGATCCGTCTTGCCACACAGATCGGATCCGGGCTTGTGGGGGTTGCATATATCCTGGATGAACCGAGTATCGGACTTCACCAGAGGGATAATGACAAGCTTCTGGGCGGCACTGATGCGTCTCCGTGATCTTGGCAACAGTCTGATCGTGGTGGAGCATGATGAAGATACCATGCGTGCTGCAGACTGTGTCATCGATATCGGCCCCGGAGCCGGAGAACATGGCGGACAACTGGTCGCAATGGGGACAGCTGAGGATCTGATGAAAAATGAGCAGTCTGTGACAGGAGCTTATTTAAGCGGAAGGCTGAAGATCCCGGTACCGGAAGTGAGGAAGGAACCAACCGGATTTCTTCATATAAAGGGTGCGGCAGAGAACAACCTGAAGCATATCGACGTAGATATTCCTCTGGGAGTGATGACCTGTATCACAGGTGTTTCCGGCTCCGGTAAGAGCTCTCTGATCAATGAAATCTTGTACAAGAGACTTGCCAGAGACCTGAACCGTGCCAGAGTGATCCCCGGGAAACATGATGACATCCTGGGTATCGATCAGCTGGATAAGGTGATCAATATCGACCAGTCCCCGATCGGAAGAACTCCCCGTTCCAATCCTGCCACATATACCGGAGTTTTTGACCAGATCCGTGATCTTTTTGCAGCCACCGCAGATGCCAAGGCAAAGGGCTACAAGAAAGGCCGTTTCAGTTTTAATGTCAAGGGCGGACGTTGCGAAGCCTGCGGCGGTGATGGCATTATCAAGATCGAGATGCATTTTCTGCCGGATGTCTATGTGCCCTGCGAGGTCTGCAGTGGCAAACGTTACAATCGTGAGACACTGGATGTGAAATACAAGGGCAAGAGTATTTTTGATGTGTTGGATATGACGGTGGAAGAAGCATTGCCTTTCTTCGAAAATGTACCGTTTATCCGCAGAAAGATCGAGACCCTGTATGATGTGGGACTTTCCTATATCCGTCTGGGTCAGCCTTCCACCACTCTTTCCGGAGGAGAGGCACAGCGTATCAAGCTTGCCACGGAGCTTTCCAGCAGCAGTACCGGAAAGACGATCTATATCCTGGATGAGCCTACCACAGGACTGCACTTTGCGGATGTCCACAAGCTGATCGAGATCCTGCGCCGTCTGTCTGAAGGAGGAAACACCGTTGTGGTCATTGAGCACAATCTGGATGTGATCAAGACGGCGGATTATATTATTGATATCGGACCGGAAGGCGGTGACAGAGGCGGAACGGTAATTGCCAGAGGAACTCCGGAGGAAGTAGCAGAGAATCCGGTTTCCTACACCGGTAAATATGTGAAAAAATATCTGGAACAGAAATAACCGGTAAAAGTTCTTTTCAATTTCTGTGGTTTTGTATATAATGAAGTGCGGGAACGTTTCGGCACAGACCGGAACAGAATAAGTCAGAAATGCGTCAGCATATGAACGTGTATGACGCAGGCGGGAGGATTTATGCCGGCAAAGGATATTGGAATCGATCTGGGAACCAGAAACAGTCTGGTGTTTTCCACAGGCAAGGGAATCGTTTTAAGAGAGCCCTCTGTGGTTGTTTATGATAAAGATACAGAGAAGATCAGAGCAATCGGTGAGGAAGCCAGACAGATGGCAAGCCATCTGACTTCCAATATGGAAGTGATCTGGCCAATCCGAAGAGGTGTGATCGTAGATTATAATGTAATGGAAAAGATGCTGAAATATTTTATTTCACAGGCTATGGGACGGAGAGCGTTCCGGAAACCGAGAGTCAGCATCAGTGTTCCGAGTGGGATCACGGAGATTGAGCGTAAAGCAATTGAGGAAGCTGCCTATCAGTCAGGAGCCAGGGAAGTTTTTCTTGTGGACGAGCCCATCGCTGCTGCTATCGGTGCAGGTGTAGATATCACCAAGCCATTTGGTAATCTGATCGTGGATATCGGTGCAGGGACCACGGATGTTGCGGTCATATCGGTAGGGGGAGTGGTTGTTTCCTCTTCTGTGAAGGTTGCAGGAGATAATTTTGATCATGCGATCATGAATTATGTACGTGAGAAGCACAGCCTCTTTATCGGGGAAGATGCAGCGGAGAATATCAAGATCAAGATCGGAACAGCCAGTGAAGAAGCGGATCTTCGCACGATGGAGGTCAAGGGCAGAAATATCATCACAGGACTTCCGAAGGTGGCAACACTGACATCTGAGGAGATCCGGACCGCTTTGCGGGAAACGACCGGACAGATTGTGGAGACAGTCCATGGCGTTCTTGAGAAAACACCGCCAGAGCTGGCGGCAGATATCATGGACAGAGGAATCGTTCTTACAGGCGGAGGTGCCATGCTGCATGGAATGGATGCATTGATCGAGCAGAAAACAGGAGTCAGCACACTGACGGTACAGGATGCAATGCTTGTAGTGGCTGCAGGAACAGGAAAATATGCGGAAATCATGTCAAGGATGTAAACCGTTATGAGTCGTCCGGACGGCACAGGGTCAGAGAAGAGACTGCCGCAGGAAACTCATACAGATAAGGCGCTGCAGCTGCAGTGCCTTTTGCTGTTATCAGAGGTTTACAGATGGAGAAAAAAATGAGTGAGACAGTTACAGGATATATAGATCATGTGATCTTCCGAAATGAAGATAATGGATATACGGTCATGGTACTGAAAGGGATGGAAGAGGAACGGAACTGACCTGTGTGGGGACATTTCCTGCGATCACCCAGGGGGCTGCCATTGAAGCTTCCGGAAATTATACAACACATCCGGTGTATGGCAAGCAGTTTCAGATAGCCTCCTACGTAGAAAAAATGCCGGAGGATGCACTGGCCATGGAGCGTTATCTGGGTTCCGGTGCGATCAAGGGGATCGGAGCGGCACTGGCAGCCAGGATCGTACGTCGTTTCGGTGATGATACTATGCGTATTGTAGAGGAAGAGCCGGAGCGGCTGGCTGAGATCAAGGGAATCAGCGAAAAAAAGGCCATGGAGATCGCAGAACAGATGACGGAGAAAGCAGATATGCGCCGCGCTATGATCTTTCTCCAGAAATACGGGATATCACTGAATCTCGGCGCAAAGATCTATCAGAAATATGGGCAGACTGTATATGGAGTCCTGCAGGAGAATCCGTATCGCCTTGCAGAGGATATCAGTGGTGTGGGATTCCGTATCGCAGATGAGATCGCTTCCCGGATCGGGATCCATACAGATTCAGATTACAGGATAAGAAGCGGAATGTTGTATACTCTCCTACAGGCTTCAGGAGAAGGCCATATCTATCTCCCGAAGGAGGAACTTTTTTCCAGGGCATCCGGACTTTTGGGAGTAGATTCCTCCTACATGGAAAAACATCTCATGGATATGGTAGTAGACCGGAAACTGATCCTGAAAGAAACAGAAGACGGTGCAGTTGTCTATCCCACACGATATTATTATCTTGAGCTGAATTCAGCCAGAATGCTCTGTGAGCTGAACATCCTCTGCCCGGAAGATGAGGAGATGATGGAGAAACGGATCAACAGGATCGAAAAGGAGACAGGAACCCGGTTAGATGAAATGCAGAAACAGGCAGTGGCGGCAGCTGCCAGTCATGGTCTGTTCATTCTGACCGGCGGGCCGGGAACCGGAAAGACTACAACGATCAATGCGATTATCCGTTATTTTGAAGAGGAAGGCGCTGAGCTGCGGCTTGCAGCTCCCACCGGCCGTGCAGCCAAGCGAATGACAGAGGCTACCGGATACGAGGCTCAGACGATCCACAGACTTCTGGAGCTGAATGGAATGCCGGAGGAAGAGCAGGAAGGCCGTGCAGTTCATTTTGACAGGAATTCGGAGAATCCGCTGGAAGCGGATGTGATCATCATTGATGAGATGTCCATGGTAGATATCGCACTGATGCATTCATTGCTTCTTGCAGTGACAGCAGGGACCAGACTGATCCTGGTAGGTGATGAAAATCAGCTTCCCAGTGTAGGCCCGGGAAATGTTCTGAGGGATATTATCCGCAGCGGCTGTTTTCCGGTAGTAGAGTTGAAAAAGATTTTCCGCCAGGCATCTGAAAGTGATATTGTGGTGAATGCACATAAGATCAACCGGGGCGAGCAGGTGACCATCAATAACAAGAGCCGGGATTTCTTTTTTCTGAAAAGATATGACGCGGACATCATTATCCGTGTGGTGATCGCACTGATCCAGGAGAAGCTTCCGCGTTATGTAGATGCAAAGCCCTATGAGATCCAGGTGCTCACGCCTATGCGTAAGGGACTTTTAGGTGTGGAGCGGCTGAACCAGATACTTCAGAGATATCTGAACCCGCCGGATGAAAAGAAAAAGGAGAAAGAGATCGGACAGCGCCTTTTCCGTGAAGGGGATAAGGTGATGCAGGTGAAGAACAATTACCAGCTGGAGTGGGAAATCCTTGGACGATACAAGATTCCTGTGGATAAAGGTGTGGGCGTGTTTAATGGAGATACCGGTATTATGACGGAGATCAATGAATTTGCGGAAACGGCCACCGTGGAATTTGAGGATGGCAGACAGGCAGAATATTCCTTCAAACAGCTTGAGGAACTGGAACTTGCCTATGCAGTGACCATACATAAGTCCCAGGGCTCAGAATATCCGGCAGTGATCCTTCCGATCCTTTCCGGACCAAGGATGCTGATGAATCGGAATCTTCTGTATACAGCAGTGACCAGAGCCAGAAAATGTGTTACCGTAGTAGGCAGCGAGACCACTTTTGCGGAGATGATCCGTAATGAAAAACAGCAGCAGAGATACAGCTCTCTGGACAGACGGATCCGGGAGCTGGATGAATCTGAACAGAAGGAGAGCGCCATCGGGGAGAAAGGACTTTCTTGAAAAAAACAGCAGATTTTTTACTGGACATGCTTTACCCGAAAAAATGCCCGCTGTGTCATCAGATACTGAAAGAAAAAGACCGGCTGATCTGTCCGGAGTGTTCCGGAAAGGTCAGGCCTATATCCGGTCCCAGGTGTATGAAATGCGGAAGACCGGTAAAATGGAAGAGGAATACTGTGAAGATTGCCGCAAGGGTGCCCATCATTTTACGGAGGGCAGAAGTATTTTCTGGTACGGAGAGGTCTGGAGACAGTCTCTGGTACGATTTAAGTATTACGGATGTCGGGAATATGGGGATTTTTATGCAAAGGCAATGAGCGTCTTCGGAAAAAAATATCTGGAACGGTGGAAGCCTGATCTGATCGTTCCCGTTCCTCTGCATCCCAGAAAAAAAAGGATGAGAGGTTTTAACCAGGCAGCATATCTGGCAGAAAGGCTCAGTGTTCTTACGGGGATCCCATGGAATGAGCATCTGGTAAAGAAGATACGAAGCACAAGATCTCAGAAAAAACTTAATGCCATACAGAGGCGTCAGAACCTGAAAAATGCATATCAGGTAACCGAAAAGATCCCGGGTTTTTCTGTACTTGTGGTGGATGATGTATACACAACAGGAAGTACGGCAGATGCCATGGCAATGTGTCTTCTTGAGGCCGGTGCAGAGAAAGTTTATTTTCTGACAATATGCGCAGGAAGGGCATGAAACAGCCGAAAAAACACTTTTCATAGGTATGGAACTATGCTACAATAAATTTGATTGCAGTTAAACAGTATAACTGTATGGAAAGCGTAATGCAGATCATATATCGGGGATTTTCCTGATAAAGAAAGCTTATGAGGAGTTATTTTTATGGTAAATGAAGAAAAAGTGAAGATCATGAACCGTCTGGCCATGTATGAGCATGGAGAAGGCAGGAAGTATCTTCCGGTGAGCAGATATTATCGAAGTGATTATATTGGACTTGCACTGATCAGAAACTTTTTTCTGGTAACGATCGGATATATATTGGGACTTGCAGGCGTTGCCGCATATTTCAGCGAATATCTTATGGATAATGTGAATAAGATTAATCTGGTCGAGGTTGGGATCTATATCATCGTCGGTTATCTGATCGTGCTTGTTGTATATTCGATACTGACCTACATCCAGTATTCTGTGAAATATTTCCGGGCAAAAAAAAGTGTCAGGGAATATTATCAGGATCTTACAAGACTGGAAAAAATCTACGGGCGGGAGGAAAAAAGAAATCCGGTCCGGAGAAATGCAGGAGGACATAGAAAATGACAGCTTTACTTGAGATCAAACAGAATATCAAAAGATTTTACGGACAATATGAAGTATATATACTGCCGGTCCTGAAGTTTGTTCTGGCATTTGCCTATTTTCTCTGGATCAACAGCAATATGGGTTACATGAAACAGCTGGATAATATTTTTGTTGTCCTGATCCTGGCGCTTGTATGTTCGATCCTTCCGGTTTCCGTGATGATGTTTCTGGGATTTGCGTTGATGATCGGGCACTGTTATGCAGTCGGGATCGAAACGGCAGGATTTATGCTGCTTCTTATTCTGTTGATGCTGATCCTGTTCCTAAGATTCAGCAGGTCACAGAATCTTGCAATGATCCTTACACCACTTTCCTTCGGATTTGGTGTTCCTGCACTTATGCCGATCGGAGCAGGCCTGCTGGGTAGCGCATTGTCAGCGCTTCCGGCCGGATGCGGTGTTGTGATCTATTATTTTATACGGTTTGTACATGCACAGTCGGCGGCACTCAGTGATCCTGCTGCAGAGATCACAGAAAAACTGAAGCTGATCTCTGACGGACTTGTCCACAACTGGGCAATGTGGATCACGGTGATCGCGTTTGTGGTAGTGATCCTGTTTGTGAACCTTCTGAGAACACGGGCGTTTGATTATGCATGGAGGATCGCTGTCATTGCCGGTGGCGTGATCTATATCCTGGTTATCCTTGCCGGAGATTTCTGCCTTAGTATTACGGTAGCCATGGTGCCGATGATCCTGTCCACAGTGATCTCCGTACTGGCAGGATTTGTTCTGGAGTTCTTTGTTTTTGGCGGAGATTACAGCAGAACAGAACGTCTGGAATATGAGGATGATGAGTACTATTACTACGTAAAAGCCGTTCCGAAGGCATCAGTCGCCACTTCTGAGAGAAGTATCAAAAAAATCAATGCGGAGCCGGTAAAAGAAGAAAAAAAAGAAGACAATGTTGTGTCTTTCAGTGATGATGTATTTCCTGAGAAGAACGAAATGCATACAGTAAAGATGCCGGATATGGTTTCCGAAAATACAGTAAGTGAGAAACCGCAGGGATTGGACAAGATCGATTTCGAAAAACAGCTGGAGGAATCGCTGAAGGATCTTTAAACAGGAACGATTGGAATAGCTCAGGAAGAAAGGAGGAGACTTATGCAGAATGTGCTGACAGTTGTGGTCGGATATCTTGGGAAAATTTCCCTTCCGGGACTTGGCGTGATAGATATCATTGAGATCGGACTGATTTCCTTTTTTGTATATCAGTTTATGGCATGGATCAAATTTACACGTGCATATACCCTTCTGAAGGGCATTTTGATCGTCCTTGGATTTATCCTGGTCGCATATATCTTCAAAATGAATACGATCCTCTGGATCTTCCGGAACCTGGCTAATGTGCTGGTGATCGGTGTGATCGTAATCTTTCAGCCGGAGCTGAGAAAGGCGCTGGAGCAGCTGGGACAGAAGAAGTTTGTTTCCAACATTATTCCCTTTGATTCCGGCAGGGAAGTGCAGGAGCGTTTCAATGACAAGACTATCAACGAACTGGTAAAGGCCTGTTTTGATATGGGTGAAGTTAAGACCGGAGCACTGATCGTAATCGAGGAAGAGATCCGGCTTGATGAATATGTGAGAACCGGTATCAATATTGACGGTATCCTTACCAGTCAGCTACTGATCAATATTTTTGAGCATAATACACCTCTTCATGACGGAGCGGTGATCGTGCGGGGGAACCGCGTAGTAGCAGCAACCTGCTATCTGCCTCTTTCAGATAATATGGAACTGAGTAAACAGCTGGGAACAAGACACAGAGCAGGTGTGGGTATCAGCGAAGCTACGGATTCTCTTACGATCATTGTTTCGGAAGAGACAGGACAGGTTTCTGTGGCCAGAGGCGGTGAGTTATCCAGAGGGCTTAACAGTAAGCAGCTTCGTGAAGTACTTGTTTCTGCTCAGAATAAAAAGGTTGTTGACAACGGTAAGCTGAGAAATCTGCTGAAAGGGAGAGTGAAACATGAAGAAAAATCTGACTAAGAACATCCCTTTGAAAATCATGTCGATCATTGTGGGAATCCTGGTGTGGCTGATCGTAGTAAATGTTGATGACCCTATCATTACGAAAGGCTTTGTGATCTCAGATGTGCAGATCATCAATGAAGCTTATGTGGATCAGCTGGGCAAGATGGTCATGCAGGATGATCGTGAAAATTCAGTACGTGTTTATATTACAGGTGAGCGGAAGATAGTCAACCGTCTCACCTCAAGTGATATTAAGGCAGTTGCAGACCTGCAGCAGGCTCAGTCTACCGATACAGACCCTGTAATGATCCCCATTACAGCAACCTGTTCCGGGATACTTCCAGAGAATATCCAGGTGTCACCGCAGAATCTAAGTGTCCATCTGGAAAAAAAGGTGACCAAGGAATTTGCGATCAACGTTACCAGTGATGACAGCAAGCCTGCACAGGGGCTGGAGGTTGCTTCGCTTACCGCAAATCCGGAAAAAGTCCGTATTACAGGACCGGAATCCCTAGTTGGTAAGATAGACAGTGTGAGTGTGGATGTAAGTTCAAAGCTTGAGGGAATCGACCAGGATACGACGATCACAGGCGCAGAACTGACCATCACAGATAAGAATCAGGATACACTTTCATCAAATTCCATGAGCTATCTGAAATTTGACAACAACGGAAAGGTTAATGTCACGGCAAAGCTCTGGAAGGTGCGTTCTGATATACGGATCAGTGCGGGATATACGGGAGAACCGGCAGAAGGTTATGTTGTGGACAGTGTCACGACAGTACCGGAGACTTTCAGCGTAGCTGGAAGTGAAGAAGCACTGAACAATCTGAAACTTCAGGGAAATACTATTTATCTTGATAATGAGAATGTGGATATTTCAGGAAAGAGCAATGACGTGGAAAAGAAAGTAAACCTGTCAGAACTTCTTCCGGATGGCCTTAAGCTGACATCTGGATCCAGTACGGACCTCTGGATCACAGTCAATATCCTGCCGGAGGGCAGTAAGATATACAGCTTCCCGACAGAGGATATCAAAGTAAAGGGTCTGCCTGATGATCTGCAGCTGGCGTTTGAAGTTGCGGATATTGAACTGAAGGTGCAGGCGGAAGATGGAGATCTTTCCCAATTTGATCTGAAGTCGGTAGGAGCAGCACTTTCCATGGATGACTGGGAGGAGGGCAGCTACGAAGTACCGATCAAAATCAGCCTTCCGGAAGGCTACAAGCTGCTGGAGGATGTAACCGCCGAGATCAAAATCTCCAAGGTTTCCAATGTAGACAGCAGCAGTCAGTAAGTAATCACAGCTTTGGACAAGGCTTGAAGGATAAGTAATATAAAGGGAGACAGCAGCAATGTTAAGTTATAAGGTAACGGTCAGGAACCCGTCAGGGCTTCATCTTCGTCCCGCAGGGCTTTTGTGCGGCGAGGCAATAAAATACAAATCGTCCATAACATTTCAGTATGCCGGAGGTACAGCGAATGCCAAAAGTGTTCTGAGTGTTCTGGGTGCCTGTGTTAAAAGCGGGGATGAGATCACACTGGTCTGCGAGGGTGAGGATGAACAGGCTGCGATAGATGCGCTTGTGGCTCTTATCGAAGGCGGACTGGGCGAATGATACGTAACAGATACAATAATTATTTACAGCAGCATGATCAGGAGGGATTATCGTGAAGAGAAGAGTTGTGGCAATTTTTCTCAGTCTGACATTATGCATGGGCGGAACTCTGGAAGCCGGCGCTGCGGCTTTGGGAAGTACAGACGTGCAGATGGCAGCAGAGACAGCCGGCGATCCGGCTGAGGATGTATTCAGTGATGAAGAGGGAACGACTGTACAGCAGCCGGAGACAGAAGCGGATCAGACAGGTAGTACTGACAGTTCAGAAGAAATACCGGTTGAACCGGAGAATCCAGCAGAGACACCGGATGTTATAGAAACACCGGAAACTACAGAAACACCGGAGGCTACAGAAGCACCGGATGCGACAACAGAAGACAGTACAGATCCGGGCGATGATTTCAGTGCAGGTGATGCACAGGAGCTGGATGCACCGTCAGCAGATACCGCAGTACAGAACAAAGTAGAGAACAACAAGGCAGAGGAAACTTCTGCTACCGGAGCATCACTGGTAAACGGTGTAGTCGTTGCCAAGACAAGTGACTGGGTTTCTGCAAACGGTTTTTACAGACTCCGCAAAAAGAAGGTTGCTGCATCTGCAGCCCCGGAGGGAAAAGCTTCTGAGGATCCGGCAGAAAGCAGTGAAGAAGAGCAGAAAACAACAGTTGATGAAACAGCTGCAGCAGTACAGGAAGTACAGCAGACTGAAGAGCTTCCGGATGGTGCAGCAGAGAGTGATCAGGCTCAGGCGATCCAGAATGAGTCAGCAGAAGGAGAGCAGGAGACTGCAGCAGAAGAAGTTTCTACAGAGGAAGTATCCGCAGCAGAAGCTTCTGCAGAGACAGCATCCGCAGATGTAGTGTCTGCAGAGGAGACATCCGAAGAGACAGCACCCGCAGAAACAGAGACGGCAGTCGAAACATCAGAGAGCGTAGATAACGCAGAGACTCTTGCCCAGGATGAAGGGAACGCTTCTCAGGTATCAGAAACAGGTTCCATCGAAGATAATTATTTTACTGCGCAGGATGGTCTTCTTAAGATCAATACCAACGGACATGTGGGATATTATCTTTTTAATGAAGACGGATATCTGGTAACCGGCCGTATGACCCGTGAGCCAGGTGCAGCAGGTTATACCGGAACACAGAAGACAGAATGGTATTTCCTCGAAAACTCCAAAGCTTCCCTGTATTCGGATTCCACCGGAAAAGCAATCACACCGTGGACATCCAATCTTGGCCAGCAGAAGAGAAATTACTGGTTATGGACAGGAACTGTTTTCCGCTATTATAATTCCCAGGGTGATTACAAATCCATAGAGGCTCAGAACCTTGTAGGCAAGATCAAAAAGATCGGAAATGCTTATTATACACTGATGCGTAACGGAAAACCGCGAACAGGAATCCTGAAGCTGACAACCGGTTCCACAACATATCAGTATTACTTCCAGCCGGCATCAAAGGCAGGGAGATTCCAGGAAAGCTTTTTATGGCGGATGGACATATGTTTTAAACAGCAAAAATCAAAAACGTTTTATCTATTGTAGTCCGAAGGCTGCCACACGTGGACAGATCATGAAACATGGAGTTTATGTATCACCTGTAATGTCCAAGAAATATCGATATATGCTGAATGCCAGCGGCTATGTTATGACGAATACAATGGCGAAGGCGCAGAATAACGCATATTATGTTTCAGACAGCAAGGGCCGCATCATTACAAAAAAACTTGTGAAGTATAAAGGCAGCAGATATTATTTCGGAGGCAATGGCCAGAGAGTTTCCTGGAAGAACTGCTGGCATGGCTGCCCGGGTGCATCCAACAAGATTTATTATTTCGGAAGCACAGCAGGAAAAGTTGTTGAAAAATATGGCTGGCAGAAGGTGACCGACGCAAAAGGCCAGTTCTTCGGATGGTTTTACTTTGACAAAAACGGAAACCATTATAAGAGCCAGATGATAACAAACAAGTCCTCCAAAAAGAGCTATTACTTTAATAGCACAGGACAGCTTGCAACAGGAAAAACAAAGATCGGCAAAAAATACTATTTCTTTGCAACATCAGATGCCAATGCGCACAGAGGCTGGATGTACAAGAGTACATTGATCCGTTACCAGAATAAGTGGTATTATGCAGGCGGCAACGGTGTTCTGAAAAAGTCAGGCTGGCAGAAGGTAGGTAAATACTGGTACTATCTGCAGAACTATACCGTTGTGACAAATAAATCCATGAAGCGTGGTTCCGTAAATGGTTATCTGGACAGCCAGGGACGTTTTTCCACCGGCTGGGTGATCGTCAGCGATTACTATGATCAGGTCAAATATATCGATCCGGACAGCGGTTCCAAGTATCTGACCAATACAAGCAGATGGATCGATGGAAAACTGTATTACTTTGATAAGGATGGTTACCGCCGCAATGATGTTTCCAGTATTTACGGAGGACCATATTACCTGGAGGTTGATAAGACCAACGGTGTTATGACTGTATACACAAATAGTAGCAAGACGATTCCTGTTAAGACAATCCGTGTTTCTGTAGGTCTCTCCGGAACACCTACATGGGATGGTACATACAGACTGACCCGCAGTCTGAGATGGCAGCCACTGATGGGACCGTCCTGGGGACAGTATGGAACACATGTTGACGGATGCGGACAGGGAGGAATCTTTATCCATTCCGTAGCCGGATCGACCAGGAGTGTTTATAATCTTCCGGCAGGCGAGTACCTGAAGCTTGGTCAGCCTGCATCTCACGGATGTATCCGTACCTGTGTGGCTGATGCGAAGTGGGTATTTGAGAACTGTAACGGTTCTACGATCCACATTTACAGCAGCGGAAATTACGTTAACAATGAATCCTTCAAGGGACCGTTAGGCCGCAGACCGCTGGCAACCTTCCGTGGAGCCGGAAACTTTGATCCTACAGACCCGGAAGTTCCGTGATCTTTACCGAACAGTACCAGAAAGAAATATATAGAATAACTGAAGACCGATGTTCAGCTGTATGAAGCTGACATCGGTCTTTTTCCATATATGGCTTTACTTTCCATTTTTTCATATGTATAATAAAAGTCATGCACAAATAAACAACATAATTTATGGAAGGAAACTAAAATGAAAAACTGGAAGAAATGGCTGGTGGCAGGCTGTATGGCAGCACTGCTGGGAATAGGAACAATGGGAACTACAGCGATGGCCATGGGCGGCGGAGGCGTAGACCGAAGCGAGGCAGTTGCTGAGGAAGAAAAGGTCCCCAGCGGGAAGGCAACACAGAATTCCAGGGTAAGTTCAAAGGCCTGGAAGAAGATCAACGGTGTCTGCTATAACGGAAGCGGCCAGAAGCTGGAAGGTGCTGTCACACGTGGAATCGATGTTTCTGAGTGGCAGGATACCATCAACTGGAGCCAGGTCAAAAAATCTAATGTAGATTTTGCTTTTGTCAGGATCTCCTATGGTCTGAATCATCTGGATAAGACATATGATTACAACATGAAACAGGCAGAGAAGGCAGGAGTTCCGACAGGAACCTATGTGTACAGCCTTGCGCTGAACACACAGCAGGCACTGAAGGAAGCGCAGCTTGCTATCCGTAAAATGGATGGATATAAAGTATCCTATCCGGTGGTTTATGACATTGAATATGATCAGATGCGCAATCTTTCCGCATCACAGATCGCAGATCTGGCAAAGACCTTCTGCAATGAGGTAAAAAAAGCCGGATATCATCCAATGATCTACTGCAATACAGACTGGTATGACAACAAGCTTGACTGGAGCAAGATGACAGGTTATGATGTATGGCTTGCGCGGTATGGTGATACGATTCCGGCTCCTGACAAGAAAAAGTACAAATATACCATCTGGCAGTCCACCGATGGTGACGGTGGCGGATATCTGAATACCACCAAGGGTCTGGTTGCGGGAATCCCGTCTTATTCTACTGTAGATATTGACTTCGGTTATGTTGATTATACCAAGATCATCACATCCAGATGGCATGCACAGACCGGATACAAGGCATCCACCAGACCGGATACCAGCAACTATAAAGGAAAAACCGGCTGGGCAACAGAGAACGGAAAGAAATTTTATTATGTCAATGGTGTCAAAAAATACGGCTGGGTTCAGGTGAAAAATAAGAAATATTATATCCATAAGACCGCAGGAATGTGCCGTTCAAAGCTGATCAGGGATTCCAAGAATATTTCCAGATATGTAGACAAAAATGGAGTCCTTGTGAAAAATACTTGGATCACCTATAAGGAGAAAAAATATTATTTTGACAAAAACGGACATGCATTAAAAGGCATGAAAAAGGTTGGAAAGAACTATTATTATTTTCAGGCCAAATACGGATACATGATGAGACATGTGCGGTACATGAACAGCAGGAATGATGTATATTATTTTGGCGGTGACGGCGTTATGGTCAAAAAGGTATTCTATACATGGAGCGGAAACAATGAAAGCCATACCTATTATTTTGGCTCCAATGGAAAGATGCAGAGAGGCTGGCTCAAACTGGACGGAAAGAGATATTATTTTGATCCGGAAACAGGAATCATGTACAAAAACTGTACTATTGAGAAAAACGGAAAGAGCTATACATTCGATGAAGATGGTGTATACACAACTGTATCCGCAGCAAATAAGAAAAAATGCCGGCAGCG
>VOFE01001640.1_pt1 | contig 39576 bp, 56 predicted proteins | sample 5384071 | NCBI WGS metagenome assembly VOFE01 (sample SAMN12384724, study PRJNA508395) | human gut metagenome | isolation source: healthy gut D | host: Homo sapiens
CCGCCGGTACTATGCCGGTATGGTGGACCGGGTCCGGGGCAAATGCGACGACGATGTGGTGCGCAAGCTGGAGATCATCATGCAGCAGGCCGGTGTCACGCCGGATATTTGTCCCGCCGTGGCGGCCTGCCTGAAAAAGGCGGAGGAGACCGCCGCCCCCGCCGGGGCCATGGTCCTGCCGGACGGCCGGGTGGTCACCGGAAAGAACAGCTCCCTGCTGGGACCCTCGGCGGCGCTGCTGCTGAACGCCATCAAGGCCCTGGCGGGCATCGACAAGGATCTGGACCTGCTGCCGTCGTCCATCATCGCCCCCATCAGCGACATGAAGATTTCCCACCTGGGCCACCGGAACCCCCGGCTGCACTCCGACGAGGTGCTCATCGCCCTGTCCATCTCCGCCGTCACCAACCCCCTGGCGGAGCGGGTGCTGAAGAAGCTGGACGACCTCCGGGGCTGCGACGCCCACTTCTCCGTCATCATCTCCGAGGAGGACGAGAAGCTCTATAAGCGCCTGGGCATCCACGTCAGCTGCCAGCCCCGGTACGAGATCAAGCGCCTGTATCACAAGTGAAAAAACCGGGACGGACAGGCTCCGTCCCGGTTTTTCCCCGGAAGAAAGGAGTATTTTATGCCCACCATTGCCGAAATCCTGGCCCGGAAGCTGGACAAGCCCCTGGCCCATGTGCAGAACGTCATCGACCTGTTGGACCAGGGCAATACCATCCCCTTCATCGCCCGCTACCGCAAGGAGCTGCACGGCAGCATGGACGACACCGCCCTGCGGACCCTGGAGGACCGGCTGAGCTATCTGCGGAACCTGGACCAGCGCCGCCAGGAGGTGAAAAACGCCATCGACGGCCAGGGGAAGCTCACCGACGAGCTGTCCGCCGCCATCGACAGCGCCGCCACCCTGGCGGAGGTGGAGGACCTGTACCGCCCCTATAAGCAGAAGCGCCGCACCCGGGCCACGGTGGCCCGGGAGAAGGGCCTGGAGCCCCTGGCCCTTCTGCTGCTGGACCAGGGCCGGGACTGCCCGGCTCCGGAGGAGGCCGCCCGGGACTATGTGGACCCAGAGAAGGGGGTGGAGACTCTGGCCGACGCCCTCCAGGGGGCCAACGACATCGTAGCGGAGCTGCTGTCGGACGATGCCGCCATCCGCAAGACCCTGCGGGAGCTGCTGCGCCGGCAGGGACATCTGCGGAGTCTGGCCGCCACGGAGGAGGACACCGTTTACCGGCTGTATTACGACTTTGACCAGCCCATCGCCAAGCTGGCCGGGCACCAGGTCCTGGCCATCAACCGGGGCGAAAAGGAGGGCGTCCTCTCCGTCACCGTGCTGCTGGACCGGGAGCTGGGTCTGATGACTCTGCGCCGGGCGGTGGTGCGACCCGGGTCCCGGGCTATGGAGTTTATCAAGGCCGCCTGTGAGGATGCCTATGACCGGCTGATCTATCCCTCCCTGGAGCGGGAGGCCCGGTCCGATCTCACCGCCTCCGCCTGCGAGGGGGCCATCGCCAACTTCGGCCTGAACCTGAAGCCCCTGCTGATGCAGCCCCCGGTAAAGGGCCACGTCACCATGGGCCTGGACCCCGGCTATGCCCACGGCTGCAAGGTGGCGGTCATCGACGGCACCGGCCGGGTGCTGGACACCGCCGTGGTGTACCCCACCTACGGCCCCCGCCAGAAGCAGGAGGCCATCGACCGGCTGTCCCGTCTGGTCCGCCGCCACGGCGTCACCCACATCGCCATCGGCAACGGCACCGCCAGCCGGGAGACCGAGCAGATGGCGGTGGAGATGATCCGGGCCCTGGGAGGCGGCGTCAGCTATATGATGGTCAACGAGGCCGGGGCCTCCGTATACTCCGCCAGCAAGCTGGCGGCGGAGGAGTTTCCGGAGTATGACGTGAACCTGCGCAGCGCCGTGTCCATCGCCCGGCGGATGCAGGACCCCCTGGCCGAGCTGGTGAAAATCGACCCCAAGGCTATCGGCGTGGGCCAGTATCAGCACGATATGCCCCAGAAACGGCTGGACGAGACGCTGTCCGGGGTGGTGGAGGACTGCGTCAACGCCGTGGGCGTGGACGTGAACACCGCCTCCGCCAGCCTGCTGGGCCGGGTGTCCGGCCTGAACGCCGCCACCGCCAAAAATATCGTGAAATACCGGGAGGAAAACGGCGCCTTCACCGGCCGCCGTCAGCTTCTGAAGGTGCCCAAGCTGGGGCCCAAGGCCTTCCAGCAGTCGGCGGGCTTCCTGCGGGTGCCGGAGAGCAAGTCCGTGCTGGACAACACCGGCGTCCATCCGGAGAGCTACGCCGCCGCGGAGGGGCTTCTGGCCCTGTGCGGCTATACCCTGGCCGACGTGGCCGCCGGCCGCCTGGCGGACCTGCCCCAGAAGGTGAAGGCCCTGGGCTGGGAGGAGACCGCCGCCCGGCTGAACGTAGGCGTTCCCACCCTGCAGGACGTGGCGGCGGAGCTGGCCAAGCCCGGCCGGGACGTCCGGGACGACCTGCCTGCCCCCATCCTGCGGACGGACGTGCTGGAGATCAAGGACCTGGCCCCCGGCATGGTGCTGACGGGCACCGTCCGCAACGTGGTGCTTATGGAGCTCCTCCACGCAGATGGCGGTGGAGGGCCCCCGATACCGGTGGAGGTAACGGTGACCCGCTCTCCATCCAGCGTGCCCTCCCAGGTGGTGAACTCCCGCTTCCGGGTCACCATGCGGGGGTTGTCAGGTGGGCGGCGATCAGCTCGCACCGGTCCGGATCCCCGGGGACGATGGCGTAGCGGCCCGCCTCTCCGGGGGCCAGATTCACATGGAGCATTTTGGCTGTTTCAGACATGGTTCTCATTCTCCTCATCATATCATTATTGGTGTGAAATCCGGATGGAGGCCGTTCCCCGCATCCTCAGCAGTCCGCTTCCGCCTGGATCTCCTGCCGGAACATCAGAAGAAAACTGACGGCCAGCAGCAGACAGCTGGCCCAGATGGCCCCTGTTCCCCAGAGCTGGGAGGCAACGCCGCCGAATCCGGCCCCCAGGGCAAAAATGAGGATGACGGCGAAGTAGCGGCCGGCCTTCCGCAGGGCGGTCCGGTCCCGGGTGTCCCAGTAGGCACAGAAGGCGTCCACCCCGCTGCGGAGATTGCCGATGCACATGGTACTGGCGTATGCGCTGCCGTTGACCTTGCGGAACGCCTGGACCTGCATGGCGCAGGTGAAGGACACCAGCGCGTTGGCCGGCGCATCCCAGGACGATGGGAGAATCCACGCCCAGCAGCAGGCCGATCTCAGCCAGCACCACCATCTGCCGCCAGTGGAGCCTGGAAATCTCCTGACAGCGGCGGCGGACCATCTCCGCAGCAAAGACGCCCAGCGCAAAGGCCAGCGGCGGGATCAGATACCGGAGGACGCCGGCCAGATCCCCGGCAAAAGGCCCGCTGGCTCATAAGAACGATGTTTCCCGTCTGGGCATTGGCGAAAACCTGTCCCCGGATGCAGTAGGTGTAAGCGTCCTGCAGCCCGCCGGACAGGGTCAGAAAAACCATGGTGGAAAATGCCTCGGACATCTGCCCATGGCGGCGAGGGCGGACCTGGCTCTGTACATCCCATCAGCTCTTTTCCTGAAATTCCGTGAACAGTATAATATAGGCGCGGGAAAAGACAAGCCTGAGAGAAGCACCTCTCACATTCCCGGAGCAGTATCATCTGTCATAAGTGCTTTTAATGGAAGCGGTTACATTTCTGCCGATCTATACAAGGAATGTTAGAGCTTTTCTACGCCTGTGTAAAATGTACATTAAATACAAAAGAATCCTTGCTTCCACCGCAAAAAAGTGTTAAAGTTGACTTGATCCAGGAAAACACTGGAAGCTTTACAACAAAAAAAACTGTTATTTTCCTACGAAAATATGAAAACGCTTACGCGAAAAGGGGCGTGACCGTGAATCCAACCATCTATGATGTCTCAGACTGTCGGAGTTTCCATCGCCACCGTGTCGCGCTTTCTCAATCCGGAGCGGGTCGGGAGGACACCCGCCGGAAGGTGTTTGAAGCAGCGGAAGTGCTCCACTACTCTCCAAATGCCATCGCCCGGGCCATGGCCCGCCAGCGAACGGACAAGATCGCCTTCCTGATCTGTAAGGAGGGGCCACGATCCTGGACGAATTCTACGCCGGCATCTGCACCGGGATCATGCGGGAGACGAACCGAAGTGACTTTGAGTTGGTCATTTCCACCGCTGCGGACTGGGACACGGCCTCCAACACCTCAAAAACAAACAGGTGGAGGGTGTGATCCTGGGCGGCAATGCCCGACCGGATATGATCGCAGAGCTCCAGAACCGGGATCTGGCCGTGGTACTGGTAAACAACCGCATCCAGGGACTGGACATTCCCTGCGTGGTGTCGGACGAATACGGCGGGGTCCGCCAGGCGCTGGAGCACCTGATCGGCCGGGGTCATCGGAACATCGCCATGCTGGCAGGGCGCTTCTCCCCCTATATACTGGGAGAGCGGTACCGGGCCTTTCTGGAAGTCACCCAGGCCCACGGCCTGCCGGCAGACACCCGGCACATCAAGCTGTGCGATCCCACGGTGGAGAGTGCCGCAGAGGCCTGCCTGGAGCTGCTGTCCCGGCAGGACCGGCCCACGGCTATCTTCGGCGGAAACGACGTGATGGCCGCCGGAGCCATGAAGGCCGCCCTCCGCCTGGGCCTGCGGGTGCCGGAGGACCTGGCGGTGACGGGACTGGACGACAGCTCCGCCTGCGGGATGCTGGAGCCGGAGCTCACCTCCGTCCACATCGACTGCCGCCGGATGGGGGAGTTGAGCGTGGCGCGGCTCCAGGCGCTGCTGGCAGGGGAGACGGACGTCCCCCAGGTCACGGTGGTGCCCACAGAGCTGCGGGTGCGCGGCTCCAGTTGACCCGTACTTTGGAAAAATACAGAATGCCGCGGGTGCGCGGCGGGAATTCTGCCATGCGCAAAAACGAGGAGGAGAGGATATGAAAGCGAGAAAAGAGCCGGGACAGTGGGAAAAGTCCTGGGCTGCGCCCTGCTGTTGGTGATCGCCCTGTTTCCCATCTATTGGCTGGTGGCCATGGCCATCCGCCCTACATCGGAGATGCAGGGGCATATCTCCCTGATCCCGCAGTCCCTCACCATTGAGCATTTTATCAGCCTGTTTGTCAGCAAGGGCTTCGGCCAAGCCGCCATCAACAGCCTGCAGACCACGCTGAGCTCCCTGGTGCTGTCGCTGATCGTGGGAATCTGCGCCGCCTATATCCTGGCCCGGCGGAGATTCCGCTTCGGGCTGAAGCGGCCAATGACCTATTGGGTGCTGCTGGTCCGCGTGCTGCCTCCGGTGGCCTTCACCATCCCCTGTACACCATGTTCAGCAAGATCGGCCTGTTGAACACCAAGATCCCGGTGACGCTGGCCTGCGTGCTCATCAACGTGCCGCTGATTATCTGGTTCCTCATCAGCTTTTTCCAGGACCTGCCGGAGGAGGTGGAGGAGAGCGCCAAGGTGGACGGCGCCACAGAGTGGCAGCTCTTCCGCAAGATCGTCCTGCCCCTGGTGGCGCCGGGTATCGCCGCGGTAGCCATGCTGTCCTTCATGTACGCCTGGAATGAGTACACCTACACGGTCATCTTTACCCGCAGCCCCAGCAACTACACCGTGCCCCTGGCGCTGTCGGTGCTGAACACGGAGGACAACCTGACCAACTTTGGCCTGGTGGCCGCAGGCGGCGTGGTGTCTGTCATCCCCATCACCCTGTTTGTGATCTTTGCGCAGAACTACTTGATCTCCGGATTGTCAAGCGGTGCTGTCAAAGAGTAACAAAATACATCGCACTTCCGATCCCTGACACAACATCAAGCGGAAAAGAGTAGGATGAAACGGAATGAAAAAGCTGCTTACCCTGGTCCTGGCGCTGGCCATGACGCTGTCTCTGGCGGCCTGCGGCGGCGGTGGAGAGGACACGGCCGATGAAGGCAGCGAGGGCAAAGCACTTCCGGCGAGCCCACCAAGATGACCCTGATCCTGCGGGGCGGCGCCTACGGCGAGTCCCTGGAGGCCAGCCTGGCCCCCTTTGAAGCGGAGCACAACGTGGACATCGAAGTGATGCTCATGTCCTTCGACGACCTGCACACCGGCATCGCCCTGGATGCCGTCAACGAAGTTGGCACCTACGACCTGTGCATGGTGGACGGCTCCTGGATGGCCGAGTTCACTGAGAACGGCGTACTGGCCAACCTCAGCGAGATGGGATACAGCTTTGACGACGACATCATTCCCGCCACCACCACCATCTGCAAGGTGGGCGAGGACATCTACCTGGCTCCCTACTACGGCAACGTGACGGTCATGATGTACAACAAGCAGCTGCTGGCGGACGCCGGCTACGCCCCGAGGATATCGACTCCTTCGCGGATCTGATGGACATCGCCCAGAAGACCAAGGCGGCCGACTCCAACAAGAACGGTTTCCTGATCCGCGGCGGCAGCGCCGACAACATCCTGTCCGACTTCCTGCCCCACCTGGTTGTCCACGGCGGCTGGGTCGTGGATGAGAACAACAACCCCACCGTTGACACTCCCGAGTTCAAGGCCGCCATGCAGGAGTACCTGGACCTGTACGCCCTGGGCAGCACCCTGGACAAGGACGACATCGTGGCTTCCGTGACCTCCGGCGAGACCGCCCTGGCCCAGATCTGGCCCGGCTGGTACACCCCACTGCTGACGGTCCTGCCAACTATACCACCATCCCCACCAAGCTGACCGACGACTCCGCGCCTGTGGACGCCGTGGCCCTGCAGGGCGTGTGGTGCATCGGCATCCCCGACAACGCCCCCACAAGGACCTGGCCCTGGAGCTGCTGGAGTACGTCATGAGCCCCGAGGTGCAGCTGGCCTCCATTGAGAACAACGGCGTGCCCTGCCGGTACAGCTGCCTGACCGATTCCACCGTGCTGGAGACCTATCCCCACCTGCAGACCGTCTGCGGCGCTCTGGAGACCGGCGTGTACCGCCCTGTGATCGAGGAGTGGACGGAGTTCACCAACATCCTGGGCACCGAGATGGACAACATCATCCAGGGCACCAAGACCATGGACGAGGCGCTGGCCTACGCCCAGGAGCAGCTGGAGCAGCTGATGGCCTGAGCCCAGCCTCTCTGAAACAGAAATGACACGGCCGGCCGGGGCGCCGTCTGGCGCCCCGGCCGTTGTTCCAAAAGCCCCGGAGCCGGGCCCTGGGGCCACACCTCTCGAGTTTGTGAGGCCAATGTATGAAGAGAAACGAGATTGCAAAACTGAATAGCGCCCAGGCGGCCACAAACCGGTTCGGGATCGGAATGCTCACGCCCACCCTGATAGTCCTGCTGGTCATGACGGCCTATCCCCTGATTTTCACATTTGTATACAGCTTTACCGACTACAACTACCTGAAGGGCACGGAGAACGCCTCTTTTGTGCTGTTCGATAACTACGTCTCCCTCTTTAAAAACGGATATTTTCAGCAGGCGGTGTGGAACACCATCAAGTTCACTATCCTGGCGGTGGTACTGGAGATGGCCCTCGGCCTTCTGATCGCAGTATTTGTCAACTCCCTCAAGCGAGGGCAGAAGATTATGCGGACGCTGCTGCTCCTGCCCTATCTGCTGCCCGCCGTCACGGTGGCCCTCAGCTGGCGGATGATGCTCTCCGCCAACTACGGCATCATCAACCAGTTCCTGAAGGGACTGGGCCTGCCGGTGTTCAACTGGTTCATGGACACAAAAACGGCCTTCGGCACGATCCTGCTGATCGACGTGTGGCAGAACGTCCCCTTTGTGTTTCTGCTGCTGTACGCCTCCCTCCAGTCCGTGTCGGAGAACCAGTATGAGGCCGCCCGCATCGACGGCGCCGGCTTCTTCCAGCAGTTCTGGTACATCACCCTGCCCAACATCAGGGCAGCCTGGCCCTGTGCGCCCTGCTGCGGACCATCGACACCTTCCGCCTGTTCGAGAAGGTGAACGTCCTCACCGGCGGTGGCCCGGCGGGCACCACCACGACCATCACTCAGTTCTTGTATACATACGGTATCAAGTCTCTGGACTTCGGCTTCGGCAGCGCCGGCGCCATCGTGATGACATTGCTGGTGCTGATCCTGTCCAGCTTCTACATCAAGCGGGCCATGGGTTGAGCGCCTATGGAAGAACTGAAGCTGACATTCGTCAACGTGGGCTATGGGGAGGCCGCCCTGCTGGAATGTCCCGACCCGGCCTTCCCCGGCGGTACCTTTGTCATGGTGATCGACGGCGGCGCGCCGAAGCAGAAGAGTACCGGGACAGCGCCACCGGCCGTATCCCCTGGACCAGTACCTCTCCCTGCGGGGCGTGGACCACATCGACCTGATGGCAGCCACCCATGTCCATGAGGACCACCTGTGCGGCCTGCTGCCCGCGGCGGAGAAGCGCCTCCCGCGGCCCTCTGGCAGACGCTGCGCCCCGGAGTTTTGCCGCTCCATGCGGACGCTGGACATTCCGGCGGAGGGCCTGACGCCCTCCCGGAGCAAGTTTCTCGGGCCCTGAACGACTACCGCCGCCTCTGCCTGGGGCAGAGCGCCCGCGCCACCGGCCTCTGGCCGGAATGGAGCTCCGGCTGTGCCGGGATCTCTTGGTTCGGGTGCTGGGCCCCCCGTGCACAGGCGGAGAAGCTGGCGTCCTCGTGCCGGGCACTGTATGAGGAGGCGGACCCGTCCGCTTTCTGGCGCGCCTGGACCAGCTGGACGCGGCCATGAACAATTACAGCCTGATCCTCCTGCTGGAGTACCGGGGGACCCGGATCCTACTCCCCGGCGACACCAACTACATGGGCTATGGAGGGCTGGACCCCGCCTCCCTGCGGGCCGACCTCTTCAAGGTGGGCCACCACGGCCAGCGGGACGGTATTTCTGCAGAACAGATCCAGGCCATCGCTCCCCGGGCGGTGGTGTGCGCGCATCCAGCGACCGCCGCTACAACAGCGCCGATCCGGCCATCCTGCAGATGATGGCGGACAGCGGCGCACGGCTGTACTTTTCCGACTGCCCGCCCGGTCCGGACGGCGCAGTCCCGCCCCATCAGGCCCTGACGTTCACAGTAGGCGCCGGCGGGCAATGGAGGGCACATACCTGTCCATCCCGGATTGAATCCCCGGTCAAATACGACATATCCGTCCGCTCCGGCACTCCACATTCTGCCGGGGCGGGACGAAAAAGGAGGAGAACCCCGCCTGGCTCGCGGTGCGGCAGTGTGGAGACCTGCCACAGAGGCGGACCGGCCCCGGCCGGCCGTGAGGAACAGCTGCGGAGGCGCTGTTTCCAGAGCCTGATATCATGGCAGAAGTTATTCTGAAAAACATCAAAAGGTCTATCCCCACCAGGAACCCGCCAAGAAGAAAAAGGGCTCTGAGGAGAAGAAGACGAACCTCCAGATTACGGATGAGGGCGTGGTGGCTGTGCAGGAGTTCAGCCTGAACATTGCGGACAAGGAGTTCATCGTGCTGGTCGGCCCCTCCGGCTGCGGCAAGTCCACCACCCTGCGGATGGTCGCCGGCCTGGAGGAGATCAGCGGCGGCGAACTGTATATCGACGGCAAGCTGATGAACGATGTGGCACCCAAGGACCGGGATATCGCCATGGTGTTCCAGAACTACGCTCTGTACCCCCACATGACTGTGCGGGAGAACATGGCCTTCCCCCTGAAGCTGAAGAAGTACCCCAAGGAGGAGATCCGCAAGCGGGTGGATCAGGCGGCGGAGGTTCTGGGCATCACGGAGTATCTGGACCGCAAGCCCAAGGCCCTCTCCGGCGGCCAGCGCCAGCGGGTGGCCATTGGCCGGGCCATCGTGCGGGAGCCCAAGGTCCTGCTGATGGACGAGCCGCTCTCCAACCTGGACGCCAAGCTGCGCAACCAGATGCGGGCGGAGATCATCAAGCTGCGCCAGCGGATCGACACCACGTTCATCTACGTCACCCACGATCAGACCGAGGCTATGACCCTGGGCGACCGCATCGTTATCATGCGGGACGGTTTCATCCAGCAGATCGGCACACCCCAGGAGGCGAACTGTTCGTGGCGGGCTTTATCGGCACGCCCAGATGAACTTCTTTGATGCGGAGCTGGTGAAGGAAGACGGCCGCTATGCGGTGGTTCTGGAGAACGCCCGGGTGGAACTCTCCGAAGCCAAGCAGGCGAAACCTGGCCGGAAGCAGGTCCAGCCCGGCCCCATCACGCTGGGCGTCCGGCGGAGCACATTTCCCTGGCCGGGGATGCGTCCCAGGCGGTGCGGGGCACTGTGGACGTGGCGGAGATGATGGGCTCTGCGTCCATCTCCCACGTGGACGCCTGCGGGCGGGACACCATCGTCATCCTCCAGACCATGGATCTCCAGGGGCGGGGCATCCGATTCCCGCCACCGGCAGCGCCCTGCCGTTCACCTTCGGCGGGAACGTGGCCCATGTCTTCGACCGGGAGACCGGCCGGAATTTGGAGGTCTGATCCGCCGCCCTGCCGTGCCGGATGCACCACGGTCAAACTCTGCTGTAAAAGGAGACGCGCTTTTCAGCGCGTCTCCTTTTTTTAGTTTCAATCAGGGCGCGGCCAGCGGCACGGCAGTGGCTGCGGGACCGTGGAAGCACAGAAGGGGACCGGCTGTTTGGAGCCGTTCTCTGGCCGCCGAACGTCAAAAACCGGCGGCCTCTGGATATCGTTCTTTTTGGGCGGGAACGGTTCGGTCAAAATCCACATTTTCAGCACCGCCCTTCCAGTCGGCACGGGCGGCGGGCAGGTGTTTTCCCGGAAAGCGGATGCCTAGCGCAATGCAAATTCATTCACCCGCGTATTTTAGAGCATCGGAGGGCGGAGCCATCCCTCCGGACAGCGAAACCCGTCAAAAGGGACATCCCAAAAAGATGCCCCTTTTGATGGCAGGGCCGGTTGAGTCGATATTACCTCGTGGTAAGATAAAATCGCCGCAAAGCGGCGGACCCAAACCGAAGCCCAGTGAAGTTGGTTCAGTTTGGAATCGAAAAGCAGCAGAACGAGCGCACGATAAGCTCTGCAATGAAATGAAAAAGCTCACCGCAAGCGATATGACGCTTGCGGCGAGCTGGTGCGGGTAACAGGACTTGAACCTGCACGGTTGCCCAATGGAACCTAAATCCATCGTGTCTGCCAATTCCACCATACCCGCAGAGATGATGCTGGGATAGTTGCAGTATATCACATCTCTTCCTCTTGAACAATAGGAAAATCTACGATACAATGAAATGCAGTCTGTTCAAAACCATTGAAAAGAGGAAGCGTACCATGATGACCCCACGCGTTGCTGCCATTCATGACATGTCCGGCTTCGGCCGGTGTTCTCTCACTGTGGCCATTCCTATTCTCTCCGCCATGGGGTCCAGTTGCCCCCTGCCCACGGCATTTCTCTCCACCCATACCGGCGGGTTCGAGGGGTTCACCTTTCTGGACATGACCGACGAAATGTCCAAGGTGGCGGACCACTGGGCCAGCTTGGGCCTGACATTCCAGGCTGTATACAGCGGCTTCCTGGGCAGTGAGCGGCAGATCGGCGTGGTGGAGAACTTTATCTGCCGGTTCCGGGGACCGGACACCGTGGTGGTGGTGGACCCGGTGATGGGGGACTACGGCCGGGTCTACCAGACCTACACCGCCGCCATGTGCAGCGGCATGGCCCGGCTGGCGGAGCTGGCGGACGTCATCACCCCAACCTGACGGAGGCAGCCAGCTGCTGCTGGGCCAGCCCTATGAGACGCTGCCCGCCGGCGAGGCGGGCCTCCGGGAGATCACGGAGCGGCTGAGCCTGGGAGGGCGGCGGTCTGTGGTGCTGACGGGCGCTTCTCTGGCCCCCGGCCGGACCGGCGCCGTCTGCTTCGACGCCCGCACCGGGAAGACGGAGGCCGTTCAGACCGCCTATGTGGCCCATGAGTTCCACGGCACCGGGGACGTGTTCTCCAGCGTCCTCACCGGGGCCCCTGGTGCGGGGAGTCCCTCCTCCGACGCCGGAGAGGCGGCGGCGTTCGTCCGTGCCTGCGCGGAGCGGACCGCGGCGGAAGACCTGCCTATGCGGGAGGGCGTAGATTTTGAACCCCTGCTGGGTCTGCTGATTCCCGGAAAGGAGACCGTATGACCGAATTCCCCTCTCTGCGGCGGCTGAACGTATCCTATACGCTGGTCCACGTGGTCTACTGGGCCATGTTTGCCATCTTCGCGGGCTACCAGACCTCTCTGCTGCTGGGGCGGGGCTTTACCAGCGGGGAGGCGGGGATCTTTGCCTCCATTCGCTGCTTTGCCGGCATTTTGGCTCAGCCGTTGCTGGGAGGCTGGGCGGACCGCCACCCGGAGGTGCCGATCAAACGCCTGCTGAACGCCTGTCTGGTGCTGGCCCTGGGGGTGAATGTAGTATTCTACACCACCCGCCCCTGGCTTCTGGGGCACCGCCCTGATCTTCCTGACCCTGGGCATTCTGGAGCTGAACGCCTATCCTCTGCTGGACTCCATGGCGGTACAGTTCATCGCCGCCGGGGTGGACATGTCGTACAGCCTCAGCCGTGGGCTGGGGTCTCTGTCCTATGCCCTGGCCTGCGTTGCGTGCGGCCAGCAGGCGGTGCGCTTCGGAACAGAAAAGCCTGCTTTGCTGACCCACATGGCGCTGCTGGTGCTGATGATCGCGGTGGTGGCCCTGTACCCTGCCTTTCCCAAAGATGCCTTGCAGGCCCAGGGCGGGGGAGAGCGGCCCCACTCCATATTGTACATTCTGAAAAGCAGCCGCCCCTTCACCCTGACGCTGGTGAGCCTGTTCTTCACCCTGGCGGCCATTATGCCCATCGTCAGCTTCATGGTGAACCTCGTCTCAGACCGGGGCGGCGACGAGGGGCACCTGGGTCTGGCACTGTTTCTGATGGGGGCGTCGGAGCTGCCCGCGGCGCTGCTGTTCACGCCGCTGTTCCGCCGCTTCGGCGCGGCGGGGACCCTGCGGATGTCCATCTGCTTCATGGCGGTGAAGCCCCTGCTGTTCCTGCTGGCCCCGGCCTCTCCGGACTCCTGCTGGTGCAGCCCGTCCAGCTGCTGGGGTACGGGCTGTTCACCCCCCGCCTCGGTCTACTACGCCAACGCAAACGTCTTCCCGGTGGACCAGGTGAAGGGCCAGTCCATTATGATGATCGCCTCCAACGGCCTGGGGGCCATGTTCGGCAACTTCCTGGCGGGGTACGCCATCGACTGGGGCGGCGCCGACGCCATGCTGGGGATGTGCCTGGTCTTTGGCGTCATCGGCGTGCTGTTCATGCTGGCGGCAGGGCGGAGCAAGACATAAAAAGAGCGGCACGGCGGTTGCCGTGCCGTTTTCTATATGGCGAGAAACTCTGGAAAGCCCTTGATTTTCCATTCTCCATCGGTTAAACTGAATGCGGAAGCATAAATTGCGGCAGGGCATAGCGGGCGGCCACCGCTATGTCCCTGTGATGAGTGTCATGACCACTCAACACAACAGTCATCTGACTGCACCGTATTTCCCATTATACCGGCGGGGTGCGCTTTTTTCAAGTGCGAACCGGGGAGTGGGCGTTGTGTTGCGCTTTGATCCAGAAGATCAGGCGGTGTTGAGTCCTGCGCTCAACACCGCCTTTGTGTTTCCGGCAGACACCGGGGACGGGTATCCGTCCCCGGGAACGTCTGTTGGACCGGATCTTTCCGGATTTTTTACTTGACCTTCCCCTGGGGGGAAGGTGTATCCTGGCACTGTCATCTCGCCGGAGCGTCCGGCACAAACGCCCTGTGGGGCGGGAAAGGAACTGTTATGAACGTACTTCACACTCGCTGGAGAGCCCTGGTTCTGGCCCTCCTCCTGGCCGTGAGCCTGGCGGTCCCCGCCGCGGCGGCGGAAACCGAGACCGCCGCGGAGGACCTGCAAACCCTGGCGGACACCCGGCGCCTCTTACGCCGCCCAGTACGGCGGCGCGCAAAGCCTGCAATACGCGCTGTGGCAGGATGGGGAGATCGTTCTCACCGGCCAGACCGGCACCTTCTCCCGGTCCGAAAATCGCCTGATGACCGGGGACGAGCTGTACGGCATCGGATCCGTCAGCAAGATCTACACCACCGTGGCGGTGATGCAGCTGGCGGAGGACGGCAAGGTGTCTCTGGACGCCCCGGTGACCCAGTATCTGCCGGACTTCAAAATGGCGGACGAGCGTTACAAGGACATCACCGTTCGGATGCTGCTGAACCACTCCTCCGGCATCCTGGGCACCGGCCTCTCTGACGCCATGCTGTTCGGCGAGGCCAGCACACGCGCCCATGACACCCTGCTGGAGAAGCTCTCCACCCAGCGGCTGGCGGCGGACCCCGGCGCCTTCAGCGTCTACTGCAATGACGGATTCACCCTGGCGGAGCTGGTGGTGGAGGCCATCACTGACATGGACTTCATGGACTATGTGGACGAACATATCCTGGCCCCTCTGGACCTGGACCGCACCTTTGCTCCCGGCGGGGACTTTGACGCCAACGATTTGGCCCCCATCTACCGGGGCACCGACCCCGCGCCCTGCCCCAGGATGCCCTGAACGCCATCGGTGCCGGAGGCATCTATGCCACGGCTTCCGATCTGGCGTCCTTCGGCGGCGCCCTGACCGGCACGGAGCTGCTGCGCCAGTCCTCTCTGGACGCCATGGCCTATCCGGAGTACAGCCGGGGCCTGTGGCCCGAAAGCGGAGAGCCGGACTCCCTGGCCTACGGCCTGGGCTGGGACAACATGGAGTGGTATCCCTTCTGCCAAAGCGACATCCAGGCCCTGGTGAAAGGCGGTGACACCCTGTACTACCACGCCGGCCTGGTGGTCCTGCCGGAGTATGACATGGCCGCGGCTGTGGTCAGCTCCGGCGGCGTGTCCACCTATGACCAGCTGGCCGCCAATCAGATCCTCATCGCCGCTCTGGCGGAGGAGGGCGTCACCGTGGACCAGACTGTAAAGGCCCTGCCCGCGGCGGAGTCCGCCGCCATGCCCGCGGAACAGCTGGAAAACGCCGGGTACTACGGCTCCACCTCCGCCCAGTATCAGGTGGATATCAGGCCGACGGCACTTTGACCATGTCCTACCTGAACTATCCCACCTCGATCCCCGCCCAGACCTTCACCTATTGCAGCGACGGCTCCTTCCGGGATTCCACCGGGTTGTCCTACATCTCCTTTGTGAAAGAGCGCAACGGCCAGACCTATCTGTACCAGCAGGCCGTCTCCCCTCTGCCGGGCCTGGGGCGCTGCCCATCGCCAACTACGCCGCCGTGAAGCTGCCGGAGAACGATCTCTCTCCTGAGGTAGCCGCCGCCTGGGACAGCATCGCCACCTTGGGTATCCTGCCCATGAACGAGCCATACAACTCCCAGACCTTCCTGGCGCTGGCGGACGCCGCCGCGGTCGCGGAGGTTCCGGAAACGATCCCCGGCTATATCGGCGCCGCCCGGATCGCGGACGAGACCACCGCCCGCTCTGAGATCCAGGTGCCCGGCGTGGGCAGCCGGGACGGCGTGGACTACCAGCTGGAGGAGCGGGACGGCGTCCTCTGGATCAACGCCAAGGGCAGCCTCTACATGGACGCGGCCGCAGCGCCCACGCTGTTCACTGGCTCCGGCGCCTCCTACACCACCATTCAGGCGGATGGCTATGCCCGCTGGTATCAGGTCGGCGATGCCGCCGGCAAGACCATGACCGTGCAGGTGCCGGAGAATTCCGGTTTCTGGGTGTATGACGGAAACGGCCAGGTGACTGCCTCCTCCGTCCTGTGGGGCGACACCACCGTCACCTTGCCGGAGGATGGAACGATTGTCTTTGCCGGTGATCCCGGCGCCCGCTTCCACCTGCGCTTCCAGGGATAACGTCTCCAGGACATGAAAAACGCGCCGCTTCTGCGGCGCGTTTTTTCAGTTCAGCGGTCCGAATGAGACCAGGCCCGAGGCTGGTTGTAGGGGCGGTACGTGGATGTGAGCACATTTTCAAAGATCGGCGCGTCGGGCACCTCCACCCGTCTGAGGATCTGCTCGCCCGCAGCCTGCCCCAGGTCCTCCACCGGCTGGATGATGGAGTCCATCTGATTGGCGTACAGGGCGTACACATCGGAGTCATAGTCCACAAAGCTCACCAGGTCGATGTCCTGGGCCAGCTGGATGCCCTTCTGGTGGAGATAGATGATGGTCTCCGAGGCCATCAGCCCCTGACAGACGATGATGGCGTCGCACTTGCGCTCCAGCAGCTGGTCCAGACAGGCGCAGGCGCTGTTCTCCAGGGAGTCGCCATATTGGATTAAATGCTCATCCTCCGGCAGGCCACAGTCCGCCACAGCCTGCCGATAGGCGGAGATCCGCTCCTGCGTGCTGGAGAGGCGGGGGAGGCCGCCGATGATGCCGATCCGCTGGTCGCCCTTTCCCGCCAGCCGGCATACACTGCGGTAGATGGGCTGGAAGTTGGACACGCAGACGGAGGAGTACTTCTTCGTATCAAAGGTCCGGTCCACCAGCACCACCGGAAATCCTGCGGGGATCAGGGCGTCGAACCGCTGGAAATCGTCCATGGTGCTGGCCACCAGCAGCCCGTCCACCAGTCCCGCCGTCAGCAGGCGGATGTTGGTCTCCTCCCGGTCCATATTCTCCCGGGTATTGGCGATGATGAGCTGGTAGCCGTTGGCGGAGAGATATTTTTCCACAGACTCAATCATGGTTGCGAAGAATTTATTGGCGATATCGGGCACAATAAAGCCGATGATCTTTCTTTCCCGTGCGGAAACTGCGGGCGGAAGCGTCCGGTGTGTATCCCAGCTCCTCGATGGCCCGGTAGACCTTCTCCTTCGTCTCGTTGGACACATACCGGGTATTGTTGATGGTGTGGGACACGGTGGCGGTGGACACTCCCGCCAGCTTCGCCACATCGCTGATGGTCACCTTCATGGGACAGCCTCCTTGCGCAATGGTTTATTGGTTTACGCAAATAATTAGCCACTTCAGTATAGGACAGCTTTCCCTCCGCGTCAAGCCCCTTTTCCCCCTGTTTCGTGTAAAAATTGTGAAATATGCCCTTTTTCTTATGGATTATCCACAACCTGCCGCAGAAAATGTTATCTGAATTGACAGTTGCAAAAAGGTCGACCGTATGATAATATACTTGTGCGATTATTAGAAAACGTTTACGCAAACGTTTTGACGGCGCGCCGCCGGTGCGTCTGATTTTGTGAAAGGAGTCTTTCCGATATGAAAACCAAGATTGGCATCAATGGCTTCGGCCGCATTGGCCGCCTCGTCTTCCGCGCCGCCCTGACTCATGACGATGTAGAGGTCGTCGGCCTGAACGATCCCTTCATGAACCCCGAGTATATGGCCTACATGCTGAAGTATGACAGCGTGCATGGCAAGTTCCCCGGCGAGGTCTCCGCCGAGGACGGCGCCCTGGTGGTCAACGGCAAGAAGTATCCTGTCTTTACCGCTATGGAGGTCAAGGACATTCCCTGGGCTTCCGTGGGTGCGGAGTATATTTGCGAGTGCACCGGCAAGCACCTGACCAGGAGCTGTGCCAGGGTCACATTGACGCTGGCGCCAAGCACGTGGTCATGGGCGCCCCTTCCAAGGACGATACGCCCATGTTCGTCATGGGCGTCAACAACAGCAAGTACACCTCTGACATGACGTTTGTCTCCAACGCCTCCTGCACCACCAACTGCCTGGCTCCCGTCGCCAAGGTGCTGAATGACAAGTTCGGCATCGTGGAGGGCCTGATGACCACGGTCCACTCCGTCACCCCCACCCAGAAGCTGCTGGACGGCCCCTCCATGAAGGACTGGCGCGGCGGCCGGGCGGCCACCGCCAACATCATCCCCTCCTCCACCGGCGCCGCCAAGGCCGTGGGCAAGGTCATCCCCTCCCTGAACGGCAAGCTGACCGGCATGTCCATGCGCGTCCCCACTCTGGACGTCTCCGTGGTGGACCTGACCGCCAAGCTGGCGAAGCCCGCCTCCTATGAGGAGATCTGCAAGGCCATGAAGGAGGCCTCTGAGGGTGAGCTGAAGGGCGTGCTGGGCTACACCGACGAGGCCGTGGTGTCCTCCGACTTCCTGGGCAACACCCACACCTCCATTTTCGACGCCAAGGCCGGTATCGCCCTGACCGACACCTTCGTGAAGGTGGTCTCCTGGTACGACAACGAGATCGGCTATTCCAACAAGATGGTGGAGCTGATTCGCTATATGTCCTCTGTGGACCACAAGTAAGATCAACGCAGAAGCTCCCGGGCCATTTGGCCCGGGAGCTTTTTTCACATTCCGCAGAGGAAAGGGCCCGCAGCACGCGGCAGGGGAGGGGCCGCCCGGTGTTCTGCCGCTTTCCCAGCCCTTCAGGGCAGAAAAATTCATGCGGTGTGAACGCACATAAGAATGGGGCGCTCCGCCAGATCCCGGCAGCTTTATGCATCCGGCCCACGGGCCGGACCGGGTCACCGTACCGCCGGAGACGGCACACAGTCTGTTTCGGTGCTTCTGCGCAGCAAAAAAGCGCCCTCCGGCGCCCCAACAGGCTTTCAGCTTCCGCATCCCTGCTTTTTGCCGGATGCCCTCTATACAGCACAACCCCCCGCTCGCTCCAACGACGAACGGGGGGCCTACTTCTGGATCGGAGTTTCCAATATGCATTACCTCTTGCTTTCTTGAGATACCGTCCGGATGCTGGGGAAACAGGGGAACTCAGGGGTTTGCCAATCCATAAAACATCGGTACACGCAGACGTCTGCTCTGGTTGCTACCAAAACTCGATTCTCGTGTGGCTCATCATCGTGAGGTGTGTTTCGTCTTTGGGTTCTTCCGGAGTTTCGCGTTTTGAGGAATTCCTCGATTCCGAACGGTGCAGGGATGATTGGGAATCTCTGAGCTAACTAGCCCATGGGACTCACTCCTTTCCTGTGTCTATAATGTACAATAGATTTCTTTTTACTGTCAAGTGCTTTTGTGTATTTTTACACTTTCCATAAATCGAAATCAATTACCGTGAGCAAAATGCACAAAGGTGCGGGCAAAGCCGCTCAACTCCGCAGCTGGCACAAAAACGCCCCGGGGGAGCTCGCATCCCGAAGGAACGCCAGGCGCAAAGGCCTCCAGGTTCTCTTCACTGTGCTCCACTTCACAGCAAAGGCGGCGGACAGCCTCCCAAAGGCCACATACTGCCGTCAGGCGCTGTGCCGTCAGGACCATCAGCACGCAGAACTGCGCCTGCCCCAGCAGGTCGCCGTCGTTGACCGCCTTCAGGAGATACCGGAATGCAAAGTATGTGCCCAGCCGCTCCAGCAGCGTCTCCGGCACGGCGACGGGCGGCGCCTCCTCCGCCCTGCGCAGGAGCTCCCGCCAGTCCCCGTCCAGGGCCTCCAGCTTGGACAGCACCCGCAGGGCGTGTGGAAACAGGCCAGGCCCGGGCGGTACCGCCGTCTCCTGCTTCTTCCAGTCCGCTGCCAGAGCCGCAAGGTCCTCTGTCCGGTCCTCATCCAGCAGGATTTGCGCCTCCGCAGCCAGGAGCAAAAATGCCTCCAGCCGCTCCTGCAGGGGACGAGGCCGATCCGCCAGCTCCCGAAGCATCCGCTCCCGCAGGGGCAGGAGCCCGCAGAGCCACGGGTCTCCCGGTTCCTCCGGCTCCGCCGTCTCCCGTTCCAGGAAGGACAGCGGGTCGGTGGAGCCAAGCGACAGAGGTCACAGGCTGCCGGGCAGGAGGCACAGAGGCTGACCTCCCGAAAGGGGCCGTACTCCTCAATGAACCGGGGGTGGGTCCGGCAGGTCAGGGACGTGGCCTCGGCTCCCAATATCCGGTGGATCTCGCACAGATTCTCCCGGTTCAGAAAGGGGCACCGGCCGCCCCGGAGGGGGAAGCAGAAATCCCCCTCCTCGTCCGTCTGGAGCGCCTCCCGCAGCCGCTCCCCCAGGGAGCCGGGGGTCTCCTGATAGCGGCGGGCGGTCTCCTCGTCCACCACCACCTCCCACTTTTCGCAGCAGGTGTGGGGCAGGCCCCCGCCAGACAGTGAAACGCCTCATAATAATCCGGCACTCGGGTCAGCATGGCGCTCTCCTCCTCAGTCAGTCTGCTCCATCTGCTGAAGCAGGTGGAAATGGTTTTTTTGAAACGTCAGCACACCCTCGTCCCGGAGCTTTCCAAGCGCGGTAGACATGGCGCTGCGGTCCACCGCCAGATAGTCTGCCAGCTGTTGGCGGTCCAGCGGGATATCAAACTCCGGCCCTCCGGCCTGCATGGCCTGGGCGGACAGATAACTGAGCAGCTTGTCCCGGGTGGTGCGGCGGGCCATGTGGCCGATCTTCCGGGTGAGGGTCAGATTCCGCCCCGCCAGAATGGTCAGCAGGTTCCGGGTGAATTCCGCGGCGCCCGGCCGGGCACAGGACAGCGCCTGTACGCTGTTGAGAAACAGCACCTCCGCATCCGCTGCCGCCAGCACGGCCACCTCCAGCGGCTCACCGCCCAGACAGGCATAGGCCTCCGCAAACACCTCTCCGGACCGGGCGAGGCCCACAATGGTGCGGCTCCCCAGAAATCCTCCTTGACGATATGCAGCGTCCCGGAGAGGACCAGCCCCAGCCGGTCCGCCCGCTCTCCCCGCCGCAGGACCACTTCACCCCGGCCACAGCGGCGCTTCCGTGCGCCCAGGCCCTCCAGCAGCGCAGGCAGCGCCTCCTGCGGAATCCCGCGGAACAACGGCGTCCGGAGAAGAAGCGCGGTAGAAACTTCCATACCATTTCCTCCATTCCGTTGTAAAAACAACATACTTTTTTGTCCCATTGTACGATACTAGGTCTCAGAAAGCAAGCAAAACGTTTGAAACCCCAAAAAGGAGACACACTATGGTAAGAAGGATCATCGAGATCGATCAGGAGAAATGCAACAATTTGCGGCGCGCCTGTGCCGCAGCCTGTCACGAGGGTGCCATCGGCATGGTGGACGGCAAGGCGGTCCTGCTGCGGGACGACTACTGCGACGGGCTGGGGGACTGCCTGCCGGCCTGTCCCACCGGGGCCATTACCTTTGAGGAGCGGGAGGCCGCAGCCTATGATGAAGCAGCTGTCCTGGCAAAGAAGGCGGAGGCCCTGAAAGGCACCGCGCCGCGGCAGGCGCCGCCCTCCGGCGGCTGTCCCGGTAGTATGGCCCAGACCCTCCGTCCGGCGGTGGCTCAGGCCGTTTCCGCGCCGCAGGACGGCGCGGTGTCCCACCTGGCCCAGTGGCCGGTGCAGATCAAGCTGGTGCCTGTGGAGGCCCCCTGGTTCAACGGTGCCCGGCTGCTGATCGCGGCGGACTGCACGGCTTATGCCCGGGCGGACTTCCACCAGCGGTTCATGCGGGGCCGCATCACGCTGATCGGCTGCCCCAAGCTGGATGAGGGAGACTATGCCGAAAAGCTGACGGAGATCCTTCGCCGCAACGATATCCGGGAGCTGACCATCGTGCGGATGGATGTCCCCTTTGCGGCGGTATGCGGCAGGCGGCGGGAGACGGCCCTGCGGCAAAGCGGCAAATTCATCCCCTGGCAGGTGGTGACACTGGGCCGGGATGGAAATATTCTGGAATAATAGGAGTGACCAATATGAACGCAACAGTGAATGAAAACTGCATCAGCTGCGGCCTGTGCGCCGGTACCTGTCCGGAGGCATTCCACATGGGCGACGACGGCTCGCCCACGGCAGCGGCATCCCGGAGGGCCAGCTGGAGGCGGCCCAGGAGGCCCAGGACGGCCGCCCGGTCAGCGCCATCAGCATCGAAGCATGAAAGCAGGCCCTGTCCAGATGGACAGGGCCTGCTTTCATGCCGGTCTTGCGGTGCAGGTCCCAGTATACCGTTAAAACAGCCCGGTCTGGGAATGCGCCCGCGGTGAAGTCGCACAGCCTGTAATTCCCGGCCGGGTCTTCCAGCTGAATTTCCCCTTCTTGTGAAAAGGCGAATCGAAAACCGACGGTTTTCTGAAACCGGCCTCCGGGAGCTGTGCGTTTCCCTTGCAGCCCCAATCCCTGTGCCCCGTTGTGATAGGACGGCACCAAGCGGAAGCCCGAATTACCGCACCAGCGAATGGGTGCGCGGCAGCCCCTGCGGCGGGCTGCCCCTGCTGGCCGCAGAAGGAAAGGGGGCGCACCGGAAGGCAAGTTCCCCACCCCGCGGGGACTGGGTCGCCGCGCCCAGGCAAGCAGGCCGGGCCTCAAGAGGCCCGGCCTGCTTTAACGGATTTCCCGCCTTTGGACTGTGCGCACTGCCCGGGGCCTCACAGGTTGGTGTCCAGCACGCCGCTAAACGCCTGGGGCGGCATCACGCCCACCTTCCGGTCAAATTCCTGGCCGTTCTTCAGGAACACCACCGTGGGGATGCTCATGACTCCGAACCGCCGGGCCAGATCCGGCTCCTCATCCACGTTCACCTTGCCCACAAGGACCTTACCCTCGTACTGGTCTGCCAGGGACTCGATCACCGGAGAGAGCATCTTGCAGGGGCCGCACCAGTCGGCCCAGAAGTCCACCATCGCCAAGGGGGCCGCCGCCACGGCGGCGTCAAATTCCGCAGTCTTGAAATGCTTGATTCCCATACGTCATGTCTCCTTTATACACTCAAATTTGATGTTGTACGTTCAGCTCTGTTTTTCCCGGCGCTCCTGAGCCGCCGCCCAGGCCGCCGCACTCTGCCCGGCGATCAGCCCATCTCCCGCGGCCTTGGAGACCTGAAGGGGACCGCCGGTGCAGTCTCCCGCGGCAAACAGGCCGGGGAGATTGGTGGCCATACGCCGGTCCACCGTCACATAGCCCTGTTCCACCGCCAGCCCGGGAACAGCTCCGTGGGGGCCATGGTGGGCCGCAGGATGAACACGCCCTCCGCCGGAATGGTCCGGCCGTCGCAGGTGACGGACTCCACCCGGCCGTCGCCCCGGATCTCGCACTGCTTGGGGCGGTCGAAATAGGTCACGGAGCAGCCGATTTTCTGGAGAAACTCCGCCTCCTGCCGGGCGGTGTCGGTGTATCCCACCACGGCCACCGGCTTGCCCCGGTAGAGCATCCCGTCGCAGGTGGCGCAGTAGCTCACGCCCCGGCCCAGGAGCTCCGCCTCGCCGGCAAACTTCTTCCCGCGGGCCACGCCCGCCGCCAGCACCACAGCCCTGGCGTTGTACATATCCGGCCCCACGCTGACATACCAGGCGTCCGGCATCTGCACGGCGTTCAGCACCTTGCCCGCCAGAAACTCCACCCCCGCCTGCTCCGCGTGGCGGCGCATGGCGGCCAGCATCTCCGCGCCGGACAGGCCGGGCAGGCCCAGGTAGTTGTCCACCTTCTCCGCCCGCCAGAGAGGATTTTCCTCCAGGGGATTAGAGACCACCAGGGCGCTGCGCCCCCGTGCCCGGACGTTGATGGACGCGGACAGCCGCAGGGGCCGCCGCCGATCACCAGCACATCATAGGACATAGGAGTCCGCCTCCTCTCCTAGCAGGTCGGCCACCAGGGAGGCCACCTCCCGGGACGCCACCTGATAGTATACCCATTTCCGGACCGTTCCGCCGTCACCACATTGGCCGCCCGCGCTTCTGCAGATGCTGGGAGATGCAGGACTGGGACATGCCGGTGGACGCCTCCATGCAGCCCACATTGTGGCACCCGGAAATCAGCAGGCCGTGGACGATCTGCAGCCGGATGGGGTTGGACAGGGCCTTCAGCAGCGATGCCCGCTCCTCATAGTCGATCTGCTCTTCCACGATTCCACCGCCTCTCTCTTGGATTCTGGTATTAGATTATCAGAATATTCTCATTTTAGAAGTGGTTTATGCAACACTTTTGGAATTTTTTGCAGGGCCGGCCTCCCGGCTCGTCCGGGCAAGAGACCGTTGCTTTTGCACCGGAAGTCTGCTACACTGAATACGGTATATACGCAAGCTGAGAGCCGGCAGAGCGTACGCTCCACCGGCTCCCTATTCAAAAAGCGGCGGCGCCCGCCCAGGGGCGGACGCTGCGCGGAAGTGCAGACTGGGGGCGGCCTGCCGCTCGGGGTATCCTATGCGCCGGATGTGATGGACGGCCACTTTGTACCCAACATCACCTATGGCGCGCCGGTGCTGAAATGCCTGAAAAGGCCGTGCCGGAAGCATTTTATGATGTTCACCTGATGATCTCCGACCCTGCACGCTATGCACAGGACTTTGCGGCAGCAGGGGCAAACCTGATCAATTTCCACATTGAAGCTGTGCCCAACCATGTGGGGCAGACCATTGCCGCTGTGCGGGAGACTGGGTGCCTGGTGGGCCTGACCATCAGCCCGTCTACCCCGCCGCAGGCAGTGTTCCCCTGACCTGGATGAACTGGACCTGGTGCTGGTCATGGGGGTGGAGCCCGGCTTTGGCGGGCAGAAGTTCATCCCCACAACCGTCAGCCGTGTGGCAGCCATCAAGGCAGAGTGCAACCGGCGCGGTGTTTCCCCCCACATTGAGGTGGACGGCGGCATTAACACCGAAACCGCCTCCCTGTGCGCCCAGGCCGGAGCCAGTGTTCTGGTCATGGGCAGCGCGTTCTTTAAGGCGCAGGACCGTGCCGCACTGGCCAAACAGGTTCGGGCGCTGTAACCCCCAAAGGAGTATCCATGCCAAAACGTCATGATAAGATCACCAAAAGTGTAAACTATGATTATTATTGGGACATTTTGTTTTGCACTGTCCCGCTTTTGGCGGTCAGTTGTTTTTATTACGGGGCGCGCCCGCTGCTGATGATGGCGGCCGGGCTGCTGACTGCGTATGTGGCGGACTGTGTTGTTACCCCGCTGCATGCGGCGGGCTACCGCGCACATGAGCCTTCCAGCGAAGCTTTTGCTGCGCTGATTGTGCTGATGATGCCGGCTTCGGCCCCGTATTATATGGTGGTCACGGCAACGATCATTGCCGTGCTTGTCAAAGAAGCGTTCGGCGGAGAGGGGCACTATCCCTTCCACCAGTTTGCCCGATGGTGGGCTGCCGGGCATCGGCTCCAAGTCCGCCCAGCGGCTGGCCTTTCATGTGCTGAACCTGCCCCAGGACCAGGCCCGGGCCTTTGCCGACGCCATTCTGGAGGCCAAGCGCAGCGTGACCCTGTGTCCCGTGTGCCAGAACCTCACCAGCGGGGGCCTGTGCCCCATCTGCGCCTCGCCCAAGCGGGACGAGAGTACCATCTGCGTGGTGGCGGACCCCCGGGACGTGGTGGCCATCGAGCGCAGCCGGGAGTATAACGGCCGGTACCATGTGCTCCACGGGGTGCTGTCCCCCATGAACCACGTGGGCCCCGACGATCTGCAGATCAAGTCCCTGGTGGACCGGGTGGCCCAGGGCGGCATTCAGGAGGTCATCATGGCCACCAATCCCGACACCGAGGGGGAGACCACCGCCATGTACTTGGCAAGGCTCTTAAAGCCCTTCGGGGTAAAGGTCACCCGCCTGGCCTACGGCATCCCCGTGGGGGTGGTTCAGCACCAGCACGACAGTCAGCGTCAGGGCCGCGATCAGCCAGTTCTGCCAGGAGCCATATACCAGCGCCTCCGTCAGCCCCTGTTGCGCCACCACGGATTCATAGGTGTTGCCGGTGCCGCCGGCCATGTAGTTGATGGCGGTAGGGTAGAGGGAGAGGCCAATGGTGAACACCACCGTGCCGGTAATGACCGGCGGGAACAGCCGGCGGATCTTCTTGACGAACACGCCCACCAGCACAGCCACGATGCCGCCCACGATCATGGCGCCGGCAATGGCCGCCACCCGCCGCCGGAGGCGGCGATGGCCTGCATACTGGGAACATAGGCAAAGCTGACACCCAGGATCACCGGCAGGCCAGAGCCGAACCGCCCGCCGATGGGATACAGCTGGAGGAATGTGCACACGGCGGACATCACCAGGGATGCCTGGATCAGCGCACCTGCTCCTCCTGGCTGAGGCCGATGGCTCCGGCGATGATGATAGGCGGGGTGACACACCCCACGATCATGGCCACCAGATGCTGCAGGGCCAGGGAGAGCGAGGTGCCGAGGGGGCGGAATTCCCCGGGGCTGAAACAGCAGCTCCCGGCGGTCAAAGCGAGACTCCATGGGCAGGACTCCTTTCGGGCGGAAACTCCGCGCGTTCTGTGGTGCGGAAGTCGGGGCTTGAGGCTTCTGCTCTTATGATACCATGGATTTCCCCAAAAGCAAACAAAATTTTGGTAACCTGAAAAAATAATTGGTTGTTTCGACAAAAGGGCGCCCCGGCTTTGACCGGGGCGCCCTTTAATCAGTCTGCGATGGTGGGTACCGCGTCCGCGGGGATAGGGCAGGTGTAGCCTGCCGCCGTCCGGCGCTGAAACTCCGTCTTTGCCTCCTCCAGCAGGGCCGGGTCCGTCAGCAGGTCAATGGCGGCCGCCGCCAGGACCTTGCCGGCATGGAGGGCCGCCTTGTGGCCGATGTCTGTCCGGCCGCAGGAGACATTCTGCCAGCTATGGCCGGGGCAGCCGTTGGGCCAGGCGGCCACGTGGATCTGTGCAGTAGGGCACTGCCAGCTGACGTCGCCCACATCCGTGGAGCCGGGCTGGAAGGCGTCCCCTTGGTACAGGGGCAGCAGAAAGCGGTTCATGGCGTGGCCAGCCTGGGCCCGCCTGGCCTGGGCATCCGCGCGTAGTCCAGATCATACTGGCTGCCCACGCCCGGCGCCCGGTCACTGCCGGAATAGGTCCCGGCCAGGCTGTCGGCAAAGGCCAGCTCCTCCGGCGTGTAACTGGGGACCCCCAGGGCCTCAAAATTTCGGTAGAGGACCCGCTCCAGGGCGTGGTTCGTGACGGTGTCCGCCAGGCCGTCGATGAATTTCTTCTCCACCGTAGTCTCAGTCATCAGAGCTGCGCCCTGGGCGATCTTGTCCACCCGGGCCTGCAGCTCCACGGCCTCCGCCACATGATTGGACCGGACCATGTACAGCACGCTGGCCCTGGGCTGGACCACGTTGGGACTCCGGCCGCCGGCATCGGTGATGGCGTAGTGGACCCGAGCCTTGTCACTCATGTGCTCCCGCAGGAACTGGACGCCCACGTTCATCAGCTCCACCGCGTCCAGGGCGCTGCGGCCACGGTCCGGGTCTCCGGCGGCATGGGCCGCCACGCCGGTGAAGTGGTACTGGGTTTGGATGCAGGAGTTGGAGGAGCCGGTAAGCACCTCGTTGGCGTCGTCCGGGTGCCAGGTGAGGGCCGCATCCAGACCGTACCATAGCCCATCCCGGGCCATAAATGCCTTGGCGGCGCCGCCCCTCCTCGCCGGGGCAGCCATACAGTCCCACGGTGCCGGGGATCTTGGCGGCCTCGAGATACGCCTTCACTCCCAGAGCGGCGGCCATGGCCCCGGCGCCCAGCAGGTTATGCCCGCACCCGTGGCCGCAGCCGCCGGAGACCAGCTCCTCCCGCGTCAGGCTGCCGCCCTTCTGGGAAAGGCCGGAGAGCGCGTCATATTCCGCCAGCAGGCCGATGATGGGCCGCCCGCTGCCGTAGAAGGCGGAGAAGGCGGTGGGGATGTTGCAGATGCCCCGCCCACCTTGAAGCCCTCCTGCTCCAGCACTCGGCAGTACAGGTCGGCAGACTGCTCCTCCTGGAGAGACAACTCCGCAAAGGACCAGATCTCATCTGCCACCTGGGCTACCAGATCTGCTTTTTTTTTCGATGGCGGCGACGGCCGCCTGCTTTTCTGCTGTCATGGGGATGCTCCTTTCTGCGCCGGATGCCCCGGCCCGTTAAAAAGGGCGCGCACAGATGTGCGCGCCCCGCAGTTGCCCGGTCCCGCCGCCCAGCGGGCGGCACTGGGCTCAGGCTGCCTTACAGTACCTTGCTGAGGAAGTCCTGGAGCCGGGGGTGCTGGGGATTTCCGAAAATGTCGGCGGGGGAGCCCTCCTCCAGCAGCTTGCCGTCTGCCATGAAGATGACCCGGCGGCCACCTCCCGGGCGAAGCCCATCTCGTGGGTGACCACCACCATGGTCATGCCCTCCTGGGCCAGGTCCTTCATCACATCCAGCACCTCGCCCACCATCTCGGGGTCCAGAGCGGAGGTGGGCTCGTCAAAGAGCATAACCTCCGGCTCCATCATCAATGCCCGGACAATGGCAATCCGCTGCTTCTGGCCGCCGGAGAGCTGGATGTGATAGGCGCGGGCACGGTCCTGCAGGCCTACTCGGTCCAACAGGGCCAGGGCCTTTTTTCTCCGCCTCGCCCCGGTCCATGTGCTTCACCTGGATGGGGGCTAGAGTCATGTTGTCCATGATGGTCATGTGAGGGAACAGGTTGAAGTGCTGGAACACCATGCCCATCTTCTGGCGGTGCTGGTCGATGTCCACCTTTACCGTTTTGCCCTCCGCATTTTTTATCTTCTTTTTTGTGATATCCACCCCATTGAAGATGATGGAGCCGCCGGTGGGCTCCTCCAGCAGGTTCAGGCTGCGGAGGAACGTGGACTTGCCGGACCCAGAGGGGCCGATGACCACCATCACGTCGCCCCGGTCAATGTCCACCGTGACGCCGTCCAGGGCCTTGATGGCGCCCCGGTTGTAGTATTTCTTCAGGTCCTTGACTTGGATCAGCTTATCTCCGGTCGCCACGGCTCATTCTCCTTTCGAAGTAAGCGATGATCTTGCTGGTGGGGAACGTCAGGCAGAAGTAGACACAGGCGGCCACCACAAGCGGTTCCGCAATGCGGTAGGTCGCACCTTTGATGGAGGAAACCGCGTACATGATCTCCTGAACGCCGATGGTATAGCAGATAGAAGACTCCTTGATAATGGTGACGAACTCGTTGGCGATGGCAGGCAGGATATTCTTGATAGCCTGCGGCAGAATCACGAATCGCATGTTCTGCACCTGGCTGAGTCCCAGGGACCGTGCCGCCTCCGTCTGACCGCCGTCGATGGACTGGATACCGGAGCGGATGATCTCGGAAAGATAGGCCCCGGAGTTCAGGGACAGGGCAATCACGCCCGGGAGGAACCGTTCAAAGCGAATGGTTCCAAAGATCTTGAAAGAGGGCAGATCAATATCTCCGAACACCACATAATAGATCATGAAAAGCTGAACTAGCATAGGGGTGGCACGGAAGACTTCCACGTAAACCGTGGCGATGAAGCTGAGGGGGGTTAAATCTGCTGAGGACCATCAGCACGCCCTGTTCCCGGAGATGGCCGTCCTTGGTCAGACCCAGAAAGCGAAACGGCCGCACATTGGACAGCCGCATGATGGCCAGGAGCAGTGCCAGGACAAAACCGAAAATCACGGTCAGCAGGGAGAGGGAGACGGTACAAATCAGGCCCTCTTTGAAAAGGTCTATGTACTCCCAAGTTCTTTCGAAACCGGCGGCTGTAAACACGGGCGGTTCCTCCTTCTATCTTTACCAAAATATATGAGAAAGGGCCAATTCCTCCCTGCGCAGCCCGCAGGGAGGAATTGAAAGTTTTATCAAGCTTACTGAACGGCCTCGCCGTTTTCGTCCACCAGGCCCTCGATGATGTCGCCAGAAGCCAGCTCGTTGGCCGTAAGCACATACTGATCGAAGGAGCCATCCTCCTTGGCGGCGGCGATGGCACGGTTCACACCCTCCAGCAGGGCGGCGTTGCCCTTGGTGACGCCCACCACAGAGCCTTCGGCGTCATAGGGGACCTCCAGCACCAGACACAGCTCGGGATACTGGGTGGCATAGCTCGGCCACCATGGTCTCGATAAAGGCGCCGTCCAGCTTGCCGGTCACCAGCTCGGCGATGATATCGGGCACCTTAGCGAGCTCGATGATATCAGCGTCCGGGGTGTTCTCATGCGCCAGATCCGCCTGGATAGAACCCACCTGAGCGCCGATCTGATAGTCGGCATTGTTGGCATCCTCCAAAGAGGTGAACAGGTCTTTGTTGGACTCCACGCACACGAAGGACTGGCCGCCGGTGATGTAAATGTCAGAGAAGTCCATGCTGTCGGCACGCTTGGGATCGGGGGAGTACCCGGCCATGCCCAAGTCCACATTGCCGTTCTGCAGCTCCATGATGGTGCCGTCAAAGTCCATGGGAACGATCTCCAGGGACAGGCCCAGGTAGTCGGCGATATACTGGGCCAGGTCCATATCAAAGCCAGCCAGCTGGGGATCGCCGTTCTCATCAATGGCGTAGAACTCATAGGGGGCGAAGTCCGGGCTGGTGGCGACGGTGAGCTTCCCGCCCTCCACAGTGGTGATGGCGGCCTTCAGCTCGTCGTCAGTCATGGAGGCGTAATCCGCAGTCTCCTCCGTGCCGGAGCCCTCGCCGTCGGCGGTGTCATCCGCAGTGTCGTCGCTGCCGCCGCAGGCCGTGACGGACAGCGCCATGGCCAGCGTCAGAATCAATGCAAGAAACTTCTTCATGGTATCGCAATCTCCCTTTTTTCATGCTCCCGCGGTCGCGGGGCGGTTTTCTCTGAATTTCCAAGGGAGGAAGCACCTCCCGCCGGAACATGCCTTACCTTATCACGTTCCCTCCCTCTTGTCAATAGATTTTCGTGCAAAAATGAATATTTATTTGCCCCTGTTGGTGGAGTGCTCTATTTTATCCGGTTCAATCCCGGAAAAACAGCCGAAAATTTGTGAATATTTCCAGCATCGATGTATATTGCAGATGAATAAAAGAGTGAATATTCAGATCCGACTGCAAGAGGGCGGGAGGCCGCTTTTCCGGCCTCCCCCCGCCTTGGGAGCCTGATTCACTTTTTTTCAGCACCGCGTCCCCGAAGGGTGCCATCTCCAGCCGCACGAAAAAGCCCTGGTCGTGCTGGCACACAGGGCAGACCTTGGGGTCGCTGCCCCTCAAAGATATAACCGCAGTTCAGGCACATCCAGGCGCACTGGACATCGGAGACAAACAGCTTTCCCTGTTCCAGCAGATCCGCCAGCCTGCCGAAGCGGTTGCCATGGGCCTGCTCGATCTCTGCGATCTTGTGGAAGGAAGCCGCCACAGCGGAAAAGCCCTCCTGCTGGGCCACGTCGCCGAAGGTCTTGTATACCGGGTCGTGCTCCTCATACTGTTGTGCTGCGCCTTGCGGAGCAGCTCCTTCACATCGTTCGTCAGGTCCACGGGATAGGTGCCGTCGATGGCCACGGTCTGGCCCGCCAGCTCTTTCATGTGGTTGTAAAAAATCTCCGCGTGCTCCTTCTCCTGGTCCGCAGTGAAGCGGAACACCGCCTCCACCACATGCAGCTTCTGCTGGCGGCAGACGGAGGCGGCAAACGTGTAGCGGTTCCGGGCCTGGCTCTCGCCCGCAAAGGCCCGCATGAGGTTTTTCAGGGTCTCGCTGTTCTTCAGATCCACAGACATACGGATTCCTCCTGTTTTCGGTGAGATAGGGGGTATTTTCCCTCCGACAGGGGACGGCTATACCTGAATGATAAAAAACAGGCCCTGCGTCTGGTAGACACAGAGCCTGTCCGCTTTCCGTCATGCCTCGGGGAGATGGTATTTCTTCCGGTCGCGCCGCAGGTCTCGCCGAAGGCGCCGCCGGCCTTCACCTCCTGCAGATAGGCGTGGCGGCCGGGGCCGCCGGAGCACTCCTCAATGACGCTGACGGCGATGTTGGAGCAGTGATCGGACGCCCGCTCGATGTTGGTCAGCAGGTCGCTGAGCACAAAGCCCAGCTGGATGGTGCACTGGCCCGCCTGGAGCCGCTGGATATGGCGGCTTCGGATCTCCTCAATCAGCTGGTCGATGGTCTCCTCCAGGGGTTCCACCCGGCGGGCGGTCTCCATGTCCGCTGCCTGGAAGCTGCGGATGGTCAGGTCCAGGATGTCATCCAGCGCGGAGAGCAGCACCTGCGCTCTTCCCGGGCGCTGTCAGAGAACCGGAGCTCCTTGTCGTGGAGCTCCTGGGCGGACTCCTGGATGTTCACGGCATGGTCGCCGATCCGCTCGAAGTCCCCGATGGCGTGGAGCAAGCGGGAAACCGTGCGCATATCCTGCATGGACAGCCCGTGCTGGGAGATCTCCACCAGGTAGCTGCTGAGCCGGTCCTCGTAAATGTCCAGCTTGTCCTCGTTCTGCAGGATCTGGGTCTCCCGCTCCCGGCTGTACTGGGAGAGCTGGTCCGTCGCCAGGCAGATGTTCTCCCGGGCGGCTTGTCCCATGCGGCCTGCCATGGCGACGCTTTCGCTGACTGCCGCGCCGGGGGTCCGCAGCAGCAGGGGATCCAGGAAGGCGAAGCTCTCGCGGGTGTCCTCGGTCCGCACAGTCTCCGCGCCAGCTTTTCCAGCTGGCGGGAGAAGGGCAGGAGCAGGATCGTGGTGAACACGTTAAAGGCGGTGTGGCAGAAGGCGATGCCCACGGCCCCCACGGCCTGATTCAGGAAGGTGAAGTGGAGGATCATGTCGCCGCCGTAGAAGAGGATCAGGCACACGGCGGTGCCGATGACGTTGAAGGAGATGTGGACCACCGCCACTCGCTTGGCGTTGCGGTTGACGCCGATGGAGCTGATGAGGGCGGTGACGCAGGTGCCGATGTTCTGCCCCATAATGATGGGGATGGCCATGCCGTAGGTGATGGAGCCGGTCATGGCCAGGGCCTGCAGAATGGCGACAGAGGCAGCGGATGACTGGATAATCCCGGTGAACACCGCGCCCACCAACACACCCAGCAGGGGATTTTCAAAGGCGGTGAGAGCCCGGCAAACTGGGGCATCTCCGCCAGGAGGGCTGACGGCGCCGCTCATCAGCTCCATGCCGTACATCAAAATGGCAAAGCCCATCATGATGCGCCCCACGTCCCGGCGCCGCTGGCGCTTGGAGCCCATGATCAGCAGGATACCCGCCAGAGCGATCAGGGGAGAGAAGTTCTCCGGCTTCAGCAGGTTCACAAAGACGTTCTCACTCTCGATGCCGGTGAGAGACAGAATCCACGCAGTCAGCGTGGTGCCGATATTGGACCCCATAATGACGCCGATGGTCTGCCCCAGCTCCATGACGCCGGAGTTCACCAGGCCCACCAGCATCACCGTCATGGCGGAGGAGGACTGAATGGCGATGGTGATGCCCGCCCCCAGCAGCAAGCTCTTGAAGGGGCTGGAGGTCATGCGCTTGAGCATCCGCTCCAGCTTGCCGCCGGCCATCTTTTCCAGGCTCTTGGACATGACGGTCATGCCGTACAAGAAGAACGCCAGGCCGCCGCAGAGGGTAAAGACGGAGAAAATGTCCATAACTGCGCTTTCCTTTCCCAGTATTCCAGACCGTCTGGCACGGCCGGTCCGATTCTGTCATGTATACTGCGCTCCAACATTATATATGCAAAGCGGCACGCTGGAAAGAGGATTTCTAAGATTTTGTAAAATTTGCGTAAAAATATGGTAAAACGCAAAAAGCAGTACGGATTTCTTGTGCAAAACCACTTCCGCCAGAGGAAACCGCCGCCCACTGAAAGATGGGCGGCGGTCTGCTGCTATTCCGGTGTCCCAGCGGAAGGTGTCTCCCGCGTCCAGAAGTCCCGCACCGCCTCCGCAGCCCGGCGGCCGGCGAAGAAGCCGTCCTGCCACAGGGCCAGGATCTTCTGCCGGTCCCGCTCCGTGCGGGAGAAGCCCCGGGTGTTCGCCGGCGCGATCACCAACACCCGGCCCTCCTGCTCCAGAGCAAACAGCTCCCTCCCGGCATTGGTTATAGCGCTCCGCCCGGGTCCGCAGTCCTTCCAGAAAGATCGGGGTATTTGCGGTACACCCGCCGGAACAGGGGCATCAGCGCCCGGCTCCTTCCGATAGCTCCGCTCCCGGGTCAGGACAACCACCACCCGGTCGCAGCCCACCGCCAGCGCCCGCTTCCAGGGAATGGCGTCGGAGCAGCCCCCGTCCAGATAGGGGGCGCCGTCATCCAGCCGGATGGGCTGGAACAGCACGGGCATGGCGCATGTGGCCTGGAGCAGGAGGAAGCTGGCGTCCCGCCGGGGGACCTCCCGGTACTCGGCCCGGCCGGTCTGCAGGTTGGTGACCACCGCCTCCACCTGACCGGGATACGCCTCGAAGGTGTCGTAATCAAAGGGCACCAGCTCGTTGGGGATGGTGTCGTAGGCGAACTTCAGCCCGAAGTAGCTGCGATTCCGGGGATCAAAGAAATTCCCCCAGCCCATGTACCGCCGGTCATTGGCGTAGTGCATCAGCAGCTGGAGATTCCGCCGCTTCTGCCGGGAGAGGTAGCTGACGCCGTAGGCAATCCCGGCCGAGACGCCGATGGTGTAGTCCGGCATGGGCAGTTTCTCGTTCAAAAAAGCGTCGCACACGCCGGAGGAGAAGATCGTCCGCAGCGCGCCGCCCTCCAGCACCAGACCTGTTTTCATGGAGCAGTCCTTCCTTTCTGTGTATTCATGATCTTCCAGCAGTTTTTCATCGGGGCCGTCGCGCCGCCCCGGTTTTCCGTGCGGCCACGCCGTCCGCTTCCGGGCGGAGACCAGCAGCATCATGGGGCGGCGGAGCTCGTCCCGCATTCCCGGCTGGCCCAGCATCCGCGCCGGCGGCTGAGGCTCCACCACCCGCAGCAGCTGGAATCCGCCGGTAAGCAGGCCGTCCAGATAGGTGGTGAGGGTGCGGTGGTACTTGGTCACATCCTCCCCCAGAAAGCGGGCGGTGCGCCGTCCCTCCTCGAAATACCGGTCCACAGGGAAGTGGAGGGGGTGCCGTCCGGGCCGTAGTACCACTCCTGGGGACCGGCAGCAGTGAAAATGGGGTGCTCCACAGAGAAGACAAAGTCGCCGCCGGGTGACAGGCACTGCCGCACCCGCTCCAAAAAGTCTGTAAAGGAAGGCAGATAGTGGATGGCCAGGGAACTGAGGACCACGTCAAAGCTGCTCCGGCGGGAATGGGGTCTCCGCCATATCCCCCCGGATATAGGTCACCTGCGGAGCCGTGGTCTTTTCCCGGGCCACGGCCAGCATTTTCTCCGACAGGTCCACGCCGGTGACAGCCGCCGCGCCGTGTTCCGCCGCATAGATGCAGTGCCAGCCGTAGCCGCAGCCCAGATCCAGCACCCGCTTCCCGGCGAAGTCCGGCAGCAGGGGCTCCAAGGACTCCCACTCCCCCCGGCGCCCGCCAGTCCCAGGCGGGAGCGGTCCATCTGGCTGTATTTTTCAAAAACCGCTCTCTGTCGTAAGGACTCTTCTTCATCCTGCGCACTCCTGTGAAGGTGATATGGTACAGCATAGCACAGTTCGGGAAAAAAGGGAATCACCGCTCCGCTTATAAAGATTTTGTAAATTTCTGCTTTTTCGTCACTGTGGGCGGCCTATTTATGTTATTATAATCATATCTATATAAATTGTATGAATTTTGGAGAGGTGATGAGATTGCCGTGGAAGAGACGAGAGCAATGGCAGGAACGATTGGGGCGGAATAAAACCATCCTCTGGGAAAAGCTCCGGGAAGCCTTGGCCTCCGTGGTCCCCATTACGGTGATCGTGCTGATCCTCAGCTTTACTGTTGCGCCCATCCCCACCGAGACGCTGCTGGCCTTTCTGATCGGCGCGGTGATGGTGATTCTGGGCATCGGCCTGTTTTCCCTGGGCGCTGACACCGCCATGACCCCCATCGGAGAACGGGTGGGCGCCGCCATGACCCGCTCCAGAAAGCTCTGGGTTGTGGCGGCTGTCGGCTTTCTGATCGGCGTCATCGTCACCGTGTCGGGCCGGATCTCCAGGTGCTGGCCCAGCAGGTGCCCGGTGTGCCCAACGCCACGCTGGTGGGCGCTGTGGCCGTGGGCGTGGGCGTTTTTCTGGTGATCGCCATGCTGCGCATCCTGTTCCGCATTCCCCTGAACCGGATGCTGATCGTGTCCTACATCCTCGTGTTTGCGCTGGCCCTCTTTGTACCGGAGGACTTCCTGGCCATCGCCTTTGACTCCGGCGGCGTTACCACCGGCCCCATGACCGTGCCCTTTATCATGGCCCTGGGCGTGGGCGTGGCCTCCATCCGCAGCGACGAGAATGCCGCCCAGGACAGCTTCGGCTTGGTGGCTCTCTGTTCTGTCGGCCCCATCCTGGCGGTGATGGTGCTGGCCCTGATCTACCCGGGCGCGGGCGTCTACACCCCGGTGGAAATCCCCTCCGTGACAGACAGCCGGGCTCTGTGGCACCTGTTTCAGGTGGAACTTCCGGCGTATCTCAGCGAGGTGGCGGTGTGTCTGGGGTCCCCCCATCGCACTGTTCTTCGCCGTTTTTCAGGCGGTTTCCTGAAATTAAAGAAGAAAAAAGTATTGAAAATTGTCATCGGCATCCTGTATACTTATGTGGGTTTGGTCCTGTTTCTTACGGGCGCCAACGTGGGCTTCATGCCGGCGGCCAGCTACCTCAGCCGCCAGATCGCCGGCCTGTCCTTCAACTGGATCCTGATTCCCATCGGAATGCTGATGGGCTGGTTCATCGTCCAGGCGGAGCCGGCGGTCCATGTTCTGAACAAGCAGGTGGAGGAGATCACCTCCGGCGCCATTCCCGGCAAGGCCATGAGCACCAGCCTCTCCATCGGCGTGGCGGTTTCCATCGGTCTGGCCATGATGCGGGTGATGACCGGGATTTCCATTTTCTGGCTGGTGGTGCCGGGGTATCTGGCCGCCATTGTCATGTCCTTTTTCGTCCCCAAGATCTTTACTGCCATTGCCTTTGACTCCGGCGGCGTGGCCTCCGGGCCTATGACGGCCACCTTCCTGCTGCCCTTTGCTCAGGGCGCCTGCGAGGCCTTGGGCGGCAATGGTGACGGACGCCTTCGGCGTGGTGGCGCTGGTGGCCATGACGCCGCTGCTGACCATCCAGATGCTGGGCCTTTTGTATCAGCTCAAGATGAAGAGAGCCGCTCAGGAGACGCCTCCCGCCCCGGTGGACGAGGAGATCATCGAGCTGTGAGCAGTCCGTCCGACATCGTAAAGAGAGGAGAGACCGCCATGCAGGGCGTCGATTTGTTCATCACCATCACTGACCGCAGCCGGGCAGAGCAGTTCGCCGCCTGGTTCCGGACCCACGGGATCTCGCTGGTGCTGACAGCCCTGGGTCAGGGCACCGCCACCACGGAGGTGCTGGACTTTCTGGGCCTGGAGGCCACGGAAAAGGCCGTGCTGTTCTGCGTGTCCCCCCGGTCCCCCCGGCTGGTGCGCCAGGCGGCCCGTGACCTGTGGCTGGATGTGCCCGGCCAGGGCGTTTTGATGACTGTGCCGGTGAACAGCATCGGCGGATCCACCGCCAAGGAATATCTGCTGCATGAACAGGAGGGAGAAACTGCTATGGAACGGGAGATTGCCCACGATCTGATCGTGGTCATTGCCAACCAGGGGTCCACCGACCTGGTGATGGACGCCGCCCGGGAGGCAGGCGCCACCGGCGGCACGGTGATCCACGCCAAGGGCACCGGCACAGACCTGGTGCGGAAGTTTTTCGGCGTGTCCATCGCGTCGGAGCAGGAGATGGTCTTCATCCTGGCCCGGAGCGAGGCGAAGAAGCCCATTATGAAGGCCATCATGGCCAAGGCGGGCATCCAGAGCGCCGCTCAGTCCCTGGTGTTCTCCCTGCCGGTGGGTGACATCGCCGGCCTGCGGAGCTGGAGCAGCCCGAAACCTGACTTGAATTCCGGAGCGGTCCGCGCCTGACGCGGACCGCTTTTTTTTGCCATTTCCATTTTTTCCGGCAAAAGGCCCTGGATTTTTTTCGTTTTTTCGGAAATTCCTGCTATTTTTGTGTTGGTTTTTGAATTTTTGCAAAACCTTGGGTATCTCGACAGATTCAGACAGAATTTCGCCCGGCCTTTGTGTATGATAAGGGCAGTCCCCAGATCTTGTGGCGGTTTAGAAAGGATGAATACCAAATGCAGAAGGTCTCCAAGGAATATCTGTTGCTCTTCAACGCCATCACCGATGCGGAGGAATCCCTGCGCCGGCTCCAGGCCCGGCTGATCGATGCGCAGCAGAAGGCGGAGGAACTTTTCATCACAGACGATGAAGCCGATCGCCACGTGGGACAGGGAGTGGAAAAAGGCATTGAACTGGTGGCGGACCAACTGAACGGCGTGCTTGCTCCGGACCAAAAAACCACCGTTCTGCTGGAAACCATGTCCGGCAAGGGAAGCGAGCTCGGCAAGACCTTTGAAGAACTGGCCGCCATCATTGAGCGCGTGGACCTGAAAGAAAAGCTGGGCGTCTGATCAGCGGCAGGGCATCGGGGGCGCCTGCGGCATCGGCTGCGGCCCATCCCCCCCCGGCGCTGCTGTATTTCGGCGCCCAGACCGGGGGCGGAAGCGTTTTATGAGAAAACTGCCATGGAGCCTCGTGTGGCGGAGCCTGCCGTCTTATCTGATCGCAGCCCAAGAAAGACGGCGCTTCATAAAAAAGCAGAAGTCCCGGCCTGGGAAAGCGGCCGGGGCCTGCGAGTCCTCACAGACCACTCACTTTTCGGCGCCATTCCCTGGGCGACGGCGCAGGTCCGTCCGCACCGCGTCCAGATCCGGGTCGCACAGCGGGGGCGGAAGCGTTTTTATGAGAAAACTCCGCCAGGGGCAGGTCCCGAGCCCACCGCCATGCCCGGCCCTAAAACCGGGACCTTTTCCTCTGGGAACCGCTGCTTCCGCAGCACGCGGACCGGATTGCCGCCCGCCACGGCTATAGGCGGGCACATCCTTCGCCACTACGGAGCGGGCCGCAATGATGGCGCCGTCGCCGATGTGGACCCCCGGCAGGATCACGCTCTCCCGGCCGATCCACACGTCGTTGCCCACCATGATGTCCCCCTTTCGGGGCAACTGGCCCAGGTGAGGCGGCGCTTGGTCAGCCCATGCCCCGCCGAACACCTGGAAGGGGTAGGTGCTGACGCTGCTGGTCCGGTGGTTGGCCGGGCCCATGATGAACTGGGTCCCGGCGGCGATGGAGCAGAACTTGCCGATAATGAGCCGGTCCCCGAACTCCGGATAGTTGAACAGGACGTTGTTCTGTTCAAACCCCGCAGGGTCCACCGGATCGTCGTAGTAGGTGTAATCCCCGATCTGGATGTTCGGGGCCGTCACCACATTTTTGATATAGCAGGATGTGCCGTATTCGTTTGGAAAAACCGCGTCGGGGTCCGGAAGCCCCATGCCGCGGATGGTCTGATTCACGATGTCTCCTCCTGTTTCCTTTTTACTGCATCAACCACTTCCTCTCCCGGCGGACTTCCACAGCCACCGCACGCTTCTTTCTGATCTCCCTCATGGCAGTCTCCTCTTTTCGCAGAACCTCTCTCCGGCCGGAAGACCGGTTGTTTTCGCGGCCATTGTACCACGGCCGGGCCCGACTGACAAGAAAAACGGCGGCGGGTCCCCGGATGGGGACCCACCGGGAAGGGCGGATGCGGATGGCGTCTCAATCATACCGCAGCGCATCGATGGGGTTCAGCACCGCGGCCTTTTGGCGGGAGGTATCCGAAGGCGATGCCGATGCCCGCGGAGACACCGAAGGCCACCAGGATCGCCGCAATGCTGGGGCTGACGGTGATGGGGTGTCCGGTATGACATTGGCGATGACCACCGTGGCCGCCGCGGATA
>VOFE01001542.1_pt1 | contig 39324 bp, 52 predicted proteins | sample 5384071 | NCBI WGS metagenome assembly VOFE01 (sample SAMN12384724, study PRJNA508395) | human gut metagenome | isolation source: healthy gut D | host: Homo sapiens
CGTATAAGGCAGACGGACAAATTCCTCCTTCAGCACGCCCTGCAAACGTTCTATCAATCCCTTATCGAACATGTCGTTCAAAAACTTCACATCATCATAGCAGTTGTCAAGCGCCCACTGTACACAATATTTAATAAAGTCTTCGGCCAAATCCATATTATCAGTAATATCATTGAACGCAACCTCAGGTTCAATCATCCAAAACTCAGCCAAGTGACGCGGCGTATTAGAATTCTCCGCACGGAATGTAGGACCAAATGTATAAATAGCCCCCAAAGCAGTAGCAGCCAATTCACCTTCCAACTGTCCAGATACCGTCAAACTGGCTTGTTTGCCAAAGAAATCATCATCATAAATAATCGCTCCGTTTTCATCCTTCTTCAAATCATAAAGGTTCTTGGTAGTAACTTGGAACATCTGTCCCGCACCTTCACAATCAGACGCTGTGATAATAGGTGTATGAAAATAGAAAAAACCACGTTCATGGAAGAACTTATGGATAGCGATAGCCATGTTGTGGCGGATGCGGAATACAGCTCCAAATGTATTGGTACGGGGACGCAAGTGAGCGATCTCACGAAGAAACTCCATCGTATGACCTTTCTTCTGTAACGGATAAGTGTTATCACAAGTACCTAATACTTCGATTCCACGCGCTTGAACTTCGGCTGCCTGACCAGAGCCAATGGATTCGGTCAACTCACCGTTCACACTGATACATGCACCGGTGGTGATCTGCTTCAACATTTCTTCGTCAAAGTTTGCCAAATCAACAACAATCTGCACATTATTTATTGTAGAACCGTCATTCAGGGCGATAAAATTTACCTGTTTGCTACCGCGGCGGGTACGAACCCAACCTTTTACATTGACCATCGCACCAAAATCACGGCACTTCAGCAGGTCAACAATCTTTGTTCTACTAATTTTTTCCATTGTTTTGTCTCTTTATTGTTTATTATTCAAATGAGCCCATGCGGAGCATGTTCACTTCTTGTTCAGTCAGGTAACGCCAGTCACCGCGGCGCAAACCTTTTTTAGTCAGACCAGCAAAATAAACGCGGTCCAGCTTGATCACCTTATATCCCAAGGATTCAAAAATACGACGCACAATACGGTTCTTTCCGGAATGGATTTCAATACCGACTTGTGATTTGTCTGTTTCCGATGCATAGCTGATGGCATCTGCATGAATCTCTCCATCATCCAATGTCACACCTGCTGCAATTTGGTCAAGATCTGCCTTGGTTACATTCTTATCACAATATACATGATAAATCTTCTTCTTCAAATACTTAGGATGAGTCAGCTTGGAAGCCAAATCACCATCGTTAGTTAACAATAACACACCGGTAGTATTACGATCTAAACGCCCAACAGGATAAATACGCTCCTTACAAGCACCTTTCACAAAATCCATTACAGTCTTACGTTCCTGAGGATCATCAGAAGTAGTCACACAATCCTTCGGTTTATTCAACAAAATATAAGTTTTGCGTTCAATACTTACCGGTTCGTCATGGAACTTCACTTCGTCAGTACGCTTGATTTTAGTACCTAATTCGGTTACCACTTCACCATTTACACTGACTACACCTGCTGTAATAAACTCATCAGCCTCACGACGGGAACATATACCTGCATTAGCCAAGAATTTGTTCAGACGAATCGGCTCATTTGGATCGGTCAATATATCTTTATATTCAATCTGTTTCTTCAGACTATACTTTGCATTCGGGTTATAATCAGCCGTACGGGGACGATAGGGACGATTGTATCCACCACCTTGATTATAACCACCGGTACGAGGACGATAAGGACGGTCGCCGCCTTGATTATAACCGCCGGTACGAGGACGATAAGGACGGTCACCGCCTTGATTATAACCGCCGGTACGAGGACGCGGAGTGTAAGAACGCTGTTCACCCCCTTCACCGCTGTTAAAACGGGGACGCGGAGTATAAGGACGCTGCTCACCCCCTTCGCGATTATAGTTTGTGCGGGGACGATATTGACGCTCACCACCTTCCTCACCATTATTAAAACGAGGGCGCGGAGTATACGGACGCTGTTCGCCACCTTCACGATTATAATTTGTACGAGGACGGTATGAACGTTGGTCTCCTCCATCCTCACTGTTAGGATTAAAGCGGGGACGTTGCGGACGGTCTCCGTTATTGTTATAGCGATTATAGGAAGGACGGTCACCGTTGTTATAAGAAGAACGGTAGGGACGGTCTCCACCTTCGCGATTATAGCTGTTCGTACGAGGACGATAAGGACACTGTTCGCCGTCGTTGTTGTATCTGTTGTAATTACTGTCTCTGTTATAAGACTTATAACCACCATCACGGCTTACATTCTGGTTTTCTTCATTTGCAGCACCTTCTTGTCTGCTTTCATTTTCTGTACTCATGGTTTTCCTTTTATTTTTTAATTAATGTATAACGCCCTCTCGGGCTTTTTGGATTAAAATCTAACTAACTATTTTTTAAATACCTGTATAATTATGCGGTGTAATTACCCGCAGTTCCTTTTTAATGTCTTCGCTTACATTTAGTGTTTCTATAAATTCTTTAATAGACTCTTCTGTGATAGCCTGGTTTGTACGGGTCAAAGCTTTCAATGCCTCATACGGATGAGGATAGGCTTCGCGGCGCAGAATTGTCTGGATAGCTTCCGCCACCACACTCCAACAATTATCCAAGTCGGCATAGATTGCTTTCTCATTCAGCAACAGTTTGCGCAGACCTTTCAACGAACTTTGGATAGCAATCACAATGTGACCGAAAGGTACACCGACGTTACGCAACACAGTAGAGTCTGTCAAGTCACGTTGCAAGCGGGAAACAGGCAACTTAGAAGAAAGGTGTTCCAAAATAGCATTTGCCATACCTAGATTACCTTCAGCATTTTCGAAATCAATAGGATTCACCTTATGCGGCATGGCACTGGAACCTACTTCACCCGCTTTAATCTTCTGCTTGAAATATTCCATAGAGATGTACTGCCAGAAGTCGCGGTTCATGTCAATCATAATGGTATTGATGCGTTTCATCGCATCAAAAATGGCTCCCAGATTATCATAATTAGAGATCTGAGTAGTATATTCCTCACGTTCCAATCCCAGCTTTCCTGCTACAAACTTATTACCGAATTCTTTCCAGTCATATTCGGGATAAGCTACATGATGCGCATTGTAGTTACCCGTCGCACCACCGAATTTAGCCGTGACAGGACAAGCTTTCAATACAGCCAGCTGACGATTCAGACGATAAACGAAAACCATGATTTCTTTACCCAAGCGAGTCGGAGAAGCAGGCTGTCCATGTGTTTTTGCCAACATAGGGATATTTGCCCATTCTTCAGCGTATGTAGTCAACTGGGCAATCAGCTCTTCAATTTGCGGATAGTATACTTGTTCCAATGCCTCCTTTATAGACAAAGGTACAGAGGTATTGTTTATGTCCTGTGATGTCAATCCGAAATGAATAAATTCTTTGCATTCCTCCATTCCGCCCAACTTATCGAATTCTTCTTTGATGAAATATTCTACAGCCTTTACATCGTGGTTTGTTACACTTTCTATCTCTTTAATACGCTGTGCGTCAGCCTCTGAAAAGTTCTTATAAATAGCGCGCAATGCATCAAAACGTGCATGATCAAAGTCTTTCAGCTGTGGCAACGGTAGTTCACACAGAGTGATAAAGTATTCAATTTCTACCTGCACACGGTACCAGCTGAGCTAAGCGTTCCCCTTTTGTTCTGGAAAGTGTGCGGTTTTTAGTGTGGGCGCTGAGGGATTCGAACCCCGACCCTCTGGGTGTAAACCAGATGCTCTGAACCAGCTGAGCTAAGCGCCCGTACACTTTCGTTTCAAAAGCGATGCAAAGGTACAGCTTATTTTGAGATTACCAAAATAATTGCGAACTATTTTCTAAGAAAAACATACAGAAAGATATATACTTATTGAAATTCAGCAATTTAACAAAAAACTTTTTTTTTCATCAAAGAATCATCCTTATAACTCATGTTTTCTCTTCCCGGTTTACGGGAGGATATAACTTCCCGGTGGAAGTACCTTTTCTTTGCCAGCAGGCAATACCACTACAGCAGTAGTACCCGGAGGAACGATTACATGTATATTCACGATACGGTCTTGTTTCTTTATATCTACCCGTATATCGCCGTAAAGAGTAGGTACCACTGCCGATGCCTCGTTTAACATACCAAGCTGCGGAGCTACCCGAAAATGCTTGAAGCCAGGCTTCAGAGGTTCTATTCCGCATAACTTTTGACTCAATATAGTCAACGGACCACCGCTCACGCATGGTTGATAGTACCACCCCCGAAACCTTCGGCACCTATTCCCCACCCCTCGAATAAGGTAGTATAAGGATATGCCATCATTTTAGTATACCGGCTACGCATACGCTCCAATGCAAAGTTCGGTTCCCCCATCACAAAAGAGCTTCCATGATATATTTTTCCATATAGGGACTGGCATGATATTCCTTCTTGAAAACCTTCAGCAAAGCCTTATATCTTCCCACCGGAGCCAATCCACTCACAACGGCCATAGCCTGAGAGCGGTCATCAGTTTCACCTTTATACGATCTGGAACGATAAGCGGTACCCGTCCAATAACGATTATCAAAAGCAGCGGCAATACGCTTCATCATTTCGTCTACCCGATTGGCATCGTTTTGTTTATATAAATAAAGTGCGAATTCTTTCTCAGCCTTAAGAGCCAAATAATACCAACAAGTAGTAAGAACTTCGGTCAACGTCAGTCCCCAGTCGCCCCAATTCCAGTCACCGGGACGGGGAATAGGAAATCCCTGCGCATCCACCTTCCACACTTCATGCAGGTATTTTTTCATTCCCTCATAAATGTGAGGAACAAATGAATAATCACCACTATAAAATGCCTGTGTATAAAATCCATACCATCCGACAGAGGCGAGCATTTGCAGAGGCAACTCTTTACACCAGTTAGCCGATGGAACCGGAGGCAATAATCCCATCCGCCCGTTGCCAATTCATCAGTTCATAAATGCCTTTGACAGCCAATTGCCAGCCACGCGGGTCGAGCGCATAGAAAGCTTCACCCAGCTCGTTCACTTCATCTCCCCACCACTGCGCACGTTCGCGATCAGGGCAATCCATATAATTGTCGCGCATGGTAATATATAAGGTACGGGCACTCCGTTTCCAGAGCTCGGTAAAGAAAGCATCATCACAGGTGAAAGTCCCCTTTATGTCTGCATTATAACCCGTTTCCCGATATTTAAGCCCCAATACTTCCACTCCGGCAGGAATCACATACAGCATTTCATGTCCGTTCATCCATCCAAAATTTTCATAGCTCTGTTCACCTTCGCGAGTAATATATTCCGCCCGCACATTGTTTGCACTGCCACCTGTATAATTATCAGTCAGCATACCAATCTTCAATCCGGCAGGAGCTTTCACATGCAAGTAAGGAGTAATCTGGCAATTATATGGCAGACGGCAACGAATAGTATCCCCGGTTTCATTCTTCACCACCTCCGGGTATTCCCTTAATCCGCTATCCTTCCACATCGGAATGGGACGAGGCACCAATTTTCCAAACGGCATTTCATTCGGAAAGCCAATTTCGATGGCCGGGCCTAACTTACCCCCAAAAGAAGGTTGATTCCAGCCTGCCAACTCTTTGCGTGCATCGAAGCGGATATTACTTTCGGACAAACGATAATTAGGGAATGGCGCTTCTGTATTCTGATAAGCCTGATACACACTGCACTGCCAATTCTTATCACTGACAATAGTCACCCCCGATGCCCGGGCACTAAAAAGCAGAGCAGCAGTCCCACTGTTTACATGACTGAACCCATTCTTTCCAAAATGCCACACTAACAAGGCAATAACATTGTTTCCTTTCTTCAGATAAGGAGCCATATCCACCCGGTCATAATAAGTAGCTCCGGGAGCCGGACCACGCTTCAGCCCACCTTCAAAAACGACCAGTTCTCCATTAATCCACAACCAGTATTTAGAGTCCACGGCAATGTTGGCAATCATCTCACCGGGAACACCGGGAAGCTCGATTGTTTTACGGAAACAAAGCCAAGTGTTCGGAGTACTTTTGAGAATGTTCACTGCCAATCCATCTGGATTGGGGAAGAAAATCGTCTGCTGCTTTTAATTGTCCAGCCAACATACAAACTAAAACAATAAAGAAAAGGGGGATTTTTTTCATGGTTCAAGATCGTATTTTGATTTAACAGATAACTGAATTCACATCACTTCATCGTTCCGGCATCACCTTTCTGATCACCTTCGCCGGATTTCCTACCGCCACACTATCATCGGGTATGTTTTTCGTCACCACACTTCCGGCGCCAATAATACAGCGATCACCAATTGTTACGCCGGGACAAATAACAGCACCACCGCCAATCCAGCAATCCTCTCCTATCGTCACCGGATAGGCATATTCCTTCGGGTACGACGTTCTACATAATCCATCGGATGTTGTGGAGTATAAATCTGCACACAAGGTCCCACCAATGTATGGGCACCAATCGTGATATAACCTCCGTCCAGAAAAGTACAATTTGCATTCACAAATACGTGTTCACCCAGACGTATACCATCCCCATGATCGCAATGGAAAGGCGGGCACACAACGGATGTCTCGGTATTCCGGTATCAGGTCTTCCAACAATCCTCTGTAAGCCTCATCGTAAGTACTCAATTGCCGCATCCTTGCCAGCAACTTCTTGGCATATTCAAACTTTACCTGTACTTCGGGGCAGACATATCCGCCAGTTGCGAACTACGCATTTTCTCTACTTCATTCATATATTTCAATTACCAGATTATACTCTCAAAAGCGTAATTATTCCCCCTTTCACTATTACACTCTCCACAAAAATAGATATTTATTCCAAACAGCCAACCATATTGATAAAAAGAAACAGTAAATATTTTCAAAAAAATCGCAGCTATACTATCTGGCATGCAAAAATATTCGTATATTTATTGCAATTTAAACAGAAACAAGCATTCGCAATAAAACTATTTTAAAGACAAACAGATAAGTTCCCACGCTTTTTTCTTTTATCAAGAAGAAAGAATCATAATAATACTGCTCTGAGAACTGGCAGTACAGTGTATTACCTTCAAATTTTTGTATTATGAAAATGACAAAATTAATTTATTTGCTGTACCATTACTAGTGGCTTCATGTATTAGCGAAGAAGCACCTATTACAGATGCGTCTGATCACTGCTTCAAAGTTTCCACTGCCAACCCAGACATTCAGCAAATTGTTTTCCTGCTAAAACAGAAAAATGATTCAGTGGAATTTACCTCTAAGTTCATTAATGCTTTTACCAAGGAGAATCAACAGGAATATGTCTTGGCAGGCAGATGGAAAGCAATCAGCTTTTTCATGAAATGATGCATGCTTACCGAGCTTATCAAAGAAACCACTGCGTCATACAAAGAATCAACTCTGAATGGAGAAATAGAAGCATGGTACGCACAATATCTTTACACGAGCAACTTACCAGAAATATAAAGACAGTAAGTGGGAAGACAGGGACAATACAGACCCCCGTCGCAGAAGAATAAAAAGTTTAACGAATTACATTGATAATAAAGGGAATTTACTTCCCGGAGTGAATCGTACCGATTTAGAAAGTAAAATAAAAGATGATATCGTCCCTACTTTCCATAAGTATCACTACACAGCGGATAAATACCCCTTCGAATATAACCGACCGGGATTAGAGAATTTTAAATGTATAAATAAGCTAACAATAAATTGCTGATTATGAAAACTATATTCTTTTTTATATGCATATCACTTTGTACTACATATATATATGCACAGACAAATTATTATGCTGTAACTAAAACATTCAATGAAAATGGTTACACCTACCAATGCGATGTGGCAGCGTCAAAGACAGTCACACTCTATAACAAGAGTAACAAATTACTCTTTACTACTCAAAGTTACAAAAATACAGGAGAAACTTTCTCACAAACAGATGAAGGTATCGCTTTACTCCAATATGACGCATGGACACGAGCAGAGCGCCTTTCCATTGTAAATACTGCATTTTCTGCTAGTGAAAAACAAAGAGTAAAAGGCCACGAGCTCATAATAACAATGTGCATAAATTCAGATACCGGCAAGGTTGATGAGGTCGAATTTTCTTTCATGAACTTCGGTACTTATGCCACAATCCTATCTCTGTTTACCGTAAAATCGAAACAGATTTAAAAGAAAAGGTCTGGTATATCCCTACTGAAGAGGGCAAAAAATTAAATTATATATACTATTGGTGGGCACAAGAGCCCCAATAATAAGCCTTATAGTCAGTGGTAGCGCCAGAAAAAAAGATAAAAAAGGAGGACACTCTTTCTGATAGAGCATCCTCCTTTTTATTTCCTCTTCAGTTACTTATATTCCTGCCAATTCTTGATAGCAATATCTTCCAACTTCAGTTCGCAGAATGCTTCGATGAAAGCACTTGCCAGACGAGCATTCGTAATCAACGGAATGTTATGGTCGATAGCACCACGACGGATACGGTAACCGTTCGTCAGTTCACGTTTCGTATGATTCTTCGGAATGTTGACAATCAAATCGAATTTGTGTTCGGCAATCATCTTCATCACGTTGTTCTCTGCGTCAGGACGTTCATCGGGCCAGTAAACAGCTTCAGTGCCCACTCCATGAGCATTCAGGAAAGCGGCTGTACCTGCCGTTGCATAAATCTTATATCCTTTATTGAAGAGCATGCGGCTGGACTCCAGCAAATCTACTTTCGATTTCATGGCACCGGAAGAGAACATCACTCCTTTTGAGGAATCTGGAAGCCGGTAGCAATCATGGCGCTCAGCAATGCTTCGGAGAAATCATCACCGATACAGCCTACTTCACCGGTAGAAGACATATCCACACCCAGTACGGGTCTGCCTTGTGCAGACGGGAGAAAGAGAACTGAGAAGCTTTCACACCAATCCAGTCGATATCGAATGCCGACTTGTCAGGACGAGTATAAGGAGCATCCAACATGATGCGGGTAGCAGTTTCAATAAAGTTACGCTTCAGCACCTTAGACACGAACGGGAAACTACGTGAAGCACGAAGGTTACATTCGATTACCTTCACCTCATTGTTACGTGCCAGGAACTGAATATTGAACGGACCGGAGATATTGAGTTCCTTTGCAATCTGACGGCTGATTTTCTTGATACGACGTGCCGTAGCAAAGTAAATCTTCTGTGCAGGGAATACCAATGTAGCGTCACCGGAGTGTACACCGGCAAACTCCACATGCTCGGAAATAGCATATTCCACCACTTCACCATTCTGGGCAACAGCATCAAATTCGATTTCTTTTGTGTTCTGCAAGAACTGAAATTACCACCGGATATTCTTTAGATACTTCAGCAGCCATTTTCAGGAAGTTCTCAATTCTTCTTCATCATAGCATACGTTCATCGCAGCACCCGAAAGTACATAAGACGGACGAACCAGTACCGGATAACCCACTTTCTCTACGAAACCTTTCACATCTTCCAGACTGGTAAGCTCTTGCCAAGCCGGCTGGTCGATACCCAGTTGGTCGAGCATAGCAGAGAACTTATTACGGTTTTCAGCACGGTCGATAGAAAGAGGAGAAGTTCCCAGGATGGGCACTGACTGACGATGCAGTTTCATTGCCAGGTTGTTCGGGATCTGTCCGCCTACAGATACGATTACACCGCGCGGCTGTTCGGTCAATAACATCAGTACACGCTCAAAAGACAGCTCATCGAAGTAAAGACGATCACACATATCATAGTCAGTAGATACGGTTTCAGGGTTATAGTTAATCATGATGGACTTGTAACCCAGCTTACGTGCAGTCTGCACGGCATTTACCGAACACCAGTCGAACTCTACGGAAGACCCGATACGGTAAGCACCGGAACCCAGTACAACCACTGACTTTTCATTCTTGTAATAGTTTACGTCATAACCCTCAACGGCGTACGTCATATACAGGTAATTAGTCAGTTCAGGATGCTCGGAAGCAATCGTATTGATACGTTTTACAGCCGGCAGGATGCCCAACTCTTTACGACGTGCACGCACCATCAGATTTTCTTTCTCCATATTGCCTTGCGGCTCGAGTACGAAACGCGCAATCTGGAAGTCAGAGAAGCCCAGCACTTTTGCCTGACGCAATACGTCGGCCGGAATATCTTCCACCTTATTATATTGGGAAAGCTTCAACTTATAGTCAACAATGTTCTTCAACTTGCCAAGGAACCAGGGATCAATCTTGGTCAGGTCAAAGATGCGGTCTATCGTATAGCCATTCTCCAAAGCTTCAGCAATAGCAAATACACGCAAGTCAGTAGGACGTGAAAGCTCACGATCCAGATCATCGAAGTGCAGGTCGTTGCCTACAAATCCGTGCATACCCTGACCGATCATACGCAAACCTTTCTGGATGATTTCTTCGAAAGAACGTCCGATAGACATGATTTCACCTACAGACTTCATGCTGGAACCGATTTCACGGGATACACCTACGAACTTCGTCAAGTCCCAACGAGGAATCTTACAAATCAGATAATCCAGTTGCGGAGCTACATACGCTGAATACGGAGTACCCATTTCACCAATCTGATCGAGCGTATAGCCCAATGCGATCTTAGCGGCCACGAATGCCAACGGATAACCCGTAGCCTTAGAAGCCAAAGCAGAAGAACGCGACAGACGGGCATTCACCTCAATCACACGGTAGTCGTTAGTTTCCGCATTAAATGCATACTGAATGTTACATTCGCCCACAATGCCCAGATGACGGATACACTTCGTAGAAAGATCTTGCAACATCTTCACCTGCTCGTCAGTCAGCGAACAAGTCGGAGCCACTACAATAGACTCTCCCGTATGGATTCCCAGCGGGTCGAAGTTTTCCATGCTTGCCACCGTGAAGCAGTGGTCATTAGCATCGCGGATTACTTCGAACTCAATTTCTTTCCAACCTTTCAGAGACTCTTCTACAAGAATTTGTTTAGAGAAAGCGAAAGAGCTTTCGGCCAACTTCAGGAACTCTTCTTTATCCTGGCAGATGCCGCTACCCAAACCGCCCAGTGCATAAGCGGAACGAACCATAACCGGAAAACCGATGCGTTCAGCAGCAGCAATTGCATCTTCCATACTTTCTACAGCCTGGCTGACGGGAGTTTTCATATCGATCTCGTCCAGCTTCTTCACGAAGAGGTCACGGTCTTCCGTATACATGATAGCTTCCACCGAAGTTCCTAATACGCGCACACCGTACTTAGCCAGCACACCGCTTGTGTACAACTCGGCACCGCAGTTCAGAGCCGTCTGACCACCGAAGGCCAACAGAATACCATCGGGACGTTCTTTCTTGATGATTTCTTCTACGAAATAAGTGGTTACAGGCAAGAAATAAACCTGATCTGCAATACCTTCCGATGTTTGGATAGTAGCAATATTCGGGTTCACCAACACTGAACTGATACCTTCTTCACGCAGAGCCTTCAATGCCTGCGAACCGGAATAGTCGAACTCCCCGGCCTGACCGATCTTGAGTGCACCTGAGCCCAAGACCAACACTTTCTTCAAATTCTTTTCCATATATTCTCTTGTTGTCTATTAAGTTTCTTCCTATACATTCGGGCACAAAAAAAATGCGTTACCCAACAAAGGATTAACGCATTACCAAAGAACTAACAATATCTTCTCAGAGAAAGAGAAATCATCGACTAACGAATGAAATTCATTCGAATACAGATTATATGTATCTCTTTTTCCGTGTTGTTGCATCGTTGTTTTAAAATTTGTGCAAAGTAACGACTTATTTCGATAATAAACAAATTTAGAGCCTGTCTTTATTCTCTATATTTATTTAAAATAGCAATTGCCTCCTATTAAGCTATTTAAAAGCATGATATAGTACCGCCATTAGTTTCATCAGCTGAAACTTGTAGTTTCATGCCTTGAAACTATCAGTTTCTCGGTGTGAAACTACAGGTTTCAAGGCATGAAACCGCCAGTTCCACACCGAGAAACTAATCACCACTTATAGACTTCCGAATAAGACTCAAACTGAAGTGCGTCGGTAATGCCGTTCTGAGTAAATATATGCCTGATATATCGTTGACCTTCAGGCGTAATGAAACGCTCTTTACGGTAGATCCGATAATAATGCGTCTTGCCGAAGTAGGAAACAATCTGGTGCCGCATATCGGCTGCTAAGCTAAGAGGAACATCGTCAAATAAGTTTCTTACCCCCCATGCCACACGTATCTTCTGGATAGGCAGGAAATAGGAACACTGAGAAGAATCGGCAGGAATAGCTGCCGGACTGAGAATTGTAATCAAAGGTTTATCAGCCGTGCAATGCCGCGCAGCCAAACGGCGCAAGCAAGTATCTGACCTGGAACAATCGTCCTTGAAACAATGAATAAACCCTTGAGGGACCGCTTGATAATCAAAATCTGTTTTCATCGCGTTTTATATTAAGTATATTTCCACAAAGGTAAACTCTTTTTTCAGGAAAAGCAACAAGAGTATGGTTTCTCTTTCGCTTCTCTAAAGAATTATGAAGCTAAAGTCAGAGAAAAGCGTTACCTTTGTATTCATTTTCAAAGAAAAACATAATAAATAGAATAATATAAATATGTCTAAAGAGAAAATCATACTTACGGGCGACCGCCCTACAGGACGCCTGCACATAGGACATTATGTGGGCTCATTGAGAAGAAGAGTGGAGTTGCAGAACTCCGGTTTGTATGACAAGATATTCGTTTTCATTGCCGATGCACAAGCATTGACTGACAATGTGGACAACCCGGAAAAGGTACGTCAGAATGTTATCGAAGTGGCGCTTGACTATCTGGCGTGCGGACTGGTTTTAAACCAAAAGCACTATCTTCATTCAATCTCAGATTGCCGAACTGTGCGAATTGAGTTTTTACTTCATGAATATGGTGACCGTAAGCCGCCTGCAACGTAATCCTACAGTAAAGGCAGAAATTCAGTTGCGCAACTTCGACGCCAGTATCCCAGTAGGTTTCTTCACCTACCCCATCAGCCAGACTGCGGACATTGCCGCTTTCAAGGCAACAACTGTCCCTGTGGGCGAAGATCAGGAACCAATGTTGGAACAGGCACGCGAAATCGTTCGTCGTTTCAACTATATCTATGGCGAAACACTGGTTGAGCCGGAAATCCTCCTGCCCGAAAACGCCGCCTGTCTGCGCCTGCCCGGAACAGACGGAAAAGCCAAGATGAGCAAGAGCCTGGGCAACTGTATCTACCTCTCCGACTCTGCCGACGAAGTACAGAAGAAAGTGAAAGGTATGTATACCGATCCCGACCACTTGCGTGTTCAAGACGGGTAAAGTAGAAAGGCAACCCTGTATTTACTTATCTGGATGCTTTCTGCCGTCCCGAACACTTCGGCCTTTACCTGCCCGAATATCCGAACCTCGATGAACTGAAAGCACATTATCAGCGTGGCGGTCTGGGTGATATGAAGGTGAAAGGATTCCTTAACTCCATCATGCAGGAAACGCTGGAACCGATTCGCAATCGTCGCAAAGAATTTGAAAAAGACATTCCTGCCATCTATGACATGCTGAAGAAAGGTTGCGACGCAGCACGCGAAGTTGCCGCCGCTACATTGGATGATGTACGCAAAGCAATGAAGATCAACTATTTCGACGATGCGGAACTGATAGCAGAACAAGTGAAGAAATTCAGCGGAGAATAAAAAGCAATATCCTCTGTTACGAGTAACGCCCTGGCCTCCCGTAGAATCTACGAGAGAACAGGGCGTTCCCTTTTTAATGGAAAGACTATATTTAGTTAGCAGATTTCACTAATACCACACGGTTCAGGATCGGTTGACCAAATTTGTCTACACCACCACCGGCTTCCACATTCAAGCGATCGGCAGCAATACCGTAATTCTTAACCAATGCATTCTTAACAGCTTGTGCACGTTTCAAGCTCAACTCCTTGTTGAATGCCGGAGTACCGGTTGCAGAGTCAGCATAACCGTTTACGGTGTACGTTGCATTCGGGAACTGTTTCATTTGTTCTGCCAGATAAGACAGGTTCATGATTTCACGCGGAGACAATTCAGCAGAACCAATCTGGAAGAATACGGTACGCGGTGCGATATCCGGATCGGAACAATCACCTGTGTTTCTGTTACTTCAGCCACCGGCTGGTTTTCAGCCTGTACCAGTGCATTCTTCAATTCTGCATTCTGTGCACCCATCATAGCCAACTTATCCTGCATGGCGGCCAGTTCGATCTGAGAGATCAACTGCGGCATCGGACGACGGAAACCACGGGCGGGGAAACGATAAGTCAGACCAACCGTAGCGCTCAATACGCCATCATATCCGTGATCACCACCTACTTCACCATCAAATTTATCTTCAGCAGCCATTGCGCTCAATTCCAGGTTAATATCTACCGCATTCGAAATACGGAATTTATTGATAATACCTGCATTCACAGACAAAGCTTCGCGATGAGGTTTGGAGTAATTGTGAGTGAAACCGGCACCTACATAAGGAATAATCTCATAAACACGATGCTGATTATAACCTCCGAAAAGAGCATTCAGATTGAACATCACGTCACCGTGCAAGTTCATATAGTCAAAACGTTGTTTATAGTAACCGTCTTTCAGCTCGGCACCCTTCACGTAGTCGGCACCTTTATCATAAGTAAAGCCTCTAGCCTGCAAACCGCTATATTGCAGACGCAATCCCAAACCGGGAGTAAACCATTTACCGACAGAGATATTCAATGTAGGACTGATACGCTTACCAAAACTTCCTGCACTATCATTATCACCAAAAGTAGCTTCAGCACCGCCGCCGATAGAGAAGAACCAATTGCTCCAGAAAGGATTGGTGATTACCTGATATTTATCCTGTACCTGGATAATTTCGTATTCGACTACTTCAGTCTTCTGTTGCGCCATAGCAGCAGAAGACAAACCGGCCAAAGCCAGTAACATTAGAATCTTTTTCATATACCTTAAATAGTTAAGTGGTTAATTTAAATTCATTATTGTAACTGTTTAAATAACACCATCCGAACTAAAAGGTTTTACGAAGATAGTTTTTTTTGTTCCGACTGATTATACTACTTTAACGAGCAAATAGTTTTTCAATATCTTCTTCTTTAATCGTTGACAATACGGTACGTCCATCCGGTGTATAATTCGGAGTAGGACAAGCAAACAGATTATCTACCAGATTAGCCATTTCTTCATTGCTCAACACGGCCGTAAACAATGGCAGCAGCCTTCGCCAGTGTCAGAGCCAACATCGTTGCACTTCTTCCTTCACGTCATTTCCCTTTTCCATTGCCGTATGCACCATATTACGCACCAGCTCCACCGGATTCAACCCTTCAATGCCGGACGGAATGCCATTGATCGCATAACTTCCTCCTCCCAGAGGTGTCAGTTCAAACCCAACTGCCGAGAAGTCTTCCATGATGCTTTCCAACACCGCAGCTTCCGAAGCGGGCAATTGCACGATTTCAGGAAACAAAACTCCTTGAGAAACCCCTTGTTTCTGACGTATTTGATTCATATAACGTTCAAACAACACCGGATATGCGCCCGGTGCTGGTCTATCAGCATCAAACCGGATTTTACCGAAGTCAGAATAAAGCGCCCTTTGAATTGAAAATGCTGCGCACCTTTCTCCACTGCCGGTTCGTTGGTATACAACGATGCAGATGGAGAGGATACAGTTTCCGTCTCCTGAACATACGGGTACGTTCTTCGGACATATCTACCGATGCAGGTGCAGAAGTCCAGTCCGTTTCGTCTACAAAGGTTCTTCTTCCATAGGCGTATTCATCTTACTGGCTTTCTCCAGACCATCATACAGTCCTTCCCAATCCACTTTCGGCCGGGAATAGCTACCCCCACCACTATAGAGGAAGCGGAAGAAGTCTTGAACGGGTTGAAGTCTGAATTATAATGCACCTTCGGAGGCTCTATCGGACGAGTCTGATCGAATGCGGGAATATCCGGCATACCTTCCGTATCGAAATCAATGGACGGCACAGCATTGAATTTACCCAATGACTCTTTTACCGCTGCGGAAACGATCTGCCAAATTGCCTGCTCGTTTTCAAACTTAATCTCGGTCTTGGTAGGATGTATATTCACATCAATGTTGGCGGGTCCACATCAAAGTAAATGAAATAGGAAATCTGTTCGCCTGCCGGAATCAATTGTTCATAAGCATCCATCACCGCTTTATGGAAATATGGATGACGCATATAACGCCCGTTCACAAAGAAATACTGATGAGCTCCTTTCTTACGCGCCGTCTCCGGTTTGGCAACAAAGCCAGATACCTTCACCATAGTAGTATCCACATCTACCGACAGCAGATGCTGGTTCAACTTCTTGCCAAATACGGCAAGAATACGTTGGCGAAGTGGCATCGCAGGCAGGTTGAATAATTCGGTATCATTACTATATAAGTAGAAAGCCACTTCGGGATGTACCAGAGCTATGCGTTCAAATTCAGTAAGGATATTGCTCAATTCCGTCGAGTTCGCTTTCAGGAACTTGCGGCGGGCAGGTATATTAAAGAATAAGTTCTTAATGGAAAAGTTACTTCCTTTAGGACACGAAACGGCTTCCTGACTTTCTACTTTAGAGCCGGCTATCACAATCCGTGTACCCAGTTCCTCATTCGCCATACGGGTTTTGAGTTCTACTTCCGCCACCGCAGCAACAGAAGCCAACGCCTCTCCACGGAATCCCATCGTGCGCAAGGCAAATAAATCGGCAGCCTGCCTTATCTTAGAGGTGGCATGGCGTTCGAAAGCAAGGCGCGCATCCGTTTCGGACATGCCTTTACCATCGTCAATCACCTGTATACAGGTTTTCCCTGCATCCGTCACCAATACGTGTATTTCTTGTGCTTCGGCATCAATCGCATTCTCTACCAATTCCTTAATGACGGACGCCGGACGCTGAATCACCTCTCCGGCAGCAATCTGATTGGCAACCGAATCGGGCAGCAAATGAATTATGTCGCTCATGATAATTACAAATTATGAATTATGAATTACAAATAACGAATAACAACAGGTTCCATGATGCTACATTGTAATTCGTAATTAAATTAAATGATTCCGGTGCTTATGGCATACCACAAGTATATCAGCAAAGCAATAATCACCAGTATCACCCCCAGGTGTACCGGTTTACGCCCGCTTTCCTTGCGTCGTTTCAAGTGGGTAGTGCCTTCTACGAACTTTCCCCGGATATCTTCCGGTGAGAACTCCTTCTCAGGCAACATTCCCAATTCACGTTTGGCGCTTTCTTCCATCTTCGCCAACTTCTCTTTCCGCTCATCCACATATATATATGGATGATTAAAGCCACGAGGCTTTCTCATTGTGAACATTCCCATAGCGCTTATTTATTTCTTTTTTATATTCATATTCCTTGGTGAAACTATAGGCTTACGATCTGATTTCTGCAATTGTTCGCCAGCCCTTTTACCTCTCCACTCAAATATATCTTCCTTATTCCTCGGACGGATATAGTCAAACCAGACAAAGGAGGCAACTTATATTTGTCAGCCGGAATCTGATCCATCGGATAGAGCGTACCATTCGCTTTCCTATAAAAGCTCCTTGCTCCATACGCCTTTCTTTTCAGCAACATACGCGAAACTGCCCTCAGAATAGTTCAATCCTATCATGGTACTGTCTTTATCGTCTATCGGATAGAAGACAACCAATACATTACCGTTCACATCCACCTGACGCATATCCCCGCCGACAAAAAAGCCTTTCATCTCCTTGCCCCGTCACTTGGTTGTAATGAACAGAATCTTTCTGCTCCACAGCCAAAGCCTGATTGATTATGTGCGCCCAGTCTATGGTACTGTCATTCATATAGACTTTAATTTCCTCACCCAACAATTGTTGTGAGCCATGCCATAAGATAGGATCAGTATACATAGTCATGCAAGAGTCTTTAGAATTATACACCAAAGAATCGCATACTGCCTGAACATCCGTACGGTAAGCACGTACTTTATGATACACCCTCATCTCACGAAACATGGAGTCCGTATTTATATGATAGGTAATCAACCGCAGTGTATCACCATGCATAAACAAACTGTCACCTTGTGAATAATCAATGGCAACTGCACGTTGAGTGGCAAGTGCACTTCCCGTGATCTCATTGTAGAAACAATAGTTACCCGTGAGCATATTCCTGTTAATGGTATCATTCATCTGCACATTGTCAAATGCTTCACCATATCCCAAAACACGATCATAGAAAATACTGTCACCCGTCAGTTTCTTGCCTTCGTTGGTCAGCACGGAACGATCCAGCAGTTCAGCCTGCTCTGTAGTGGTATTATAAATACCTCGTTCGGAATAGATGTGGTTCTTATCACTCACAATATCCGAAGGACCCAGAATCGTAGCAATCTTCGTATCGGTGCTATATTTCAGGGTATCCGAAGTCAATACAAATTTCGGATTAACCAACTTCACATCATGGTTGAATACGGATATTTTCGTGGCCGGACTATATTCCCCCCACTCGGAAGTCAGCACATTCTCTTCATCGGTCAGTGTACCGCCATCGAAGTAATAACCCAGATTATACAAACGGTCGTAGTTTAAACTATCCGTTGTCAATACCGTATTCCGGTTAATCATGCGGACATTCTCACGAAGCATTGCCAACTGCGACATACCGTCATAATACAGATAATCTCCATAAATAAAGAGCGTATCCCCCTGTTCCATACGAACATTACCGAAAGCTTCCACCGAATTTGTCTTCTCGTAAATCAACGCACTGTCACAGTACATATACATACTGTCATGACGCAGCTTTACCGACCGGATCAGAATCTGAACATCCGAAGCAGAATTTTATCCGCCTGCGCCTCCTCAGCGTAAAGCAAATCAACCCGGGTTTTTCTTCTTTTCCGGCTGTTTCGGCTTATCCTGGGCACTCAGCAAACAGATGCCAAACAGGCATAGAAGGCCTGTGAGAAGGAATCTATGCCTGTTCAGAAAATTATTTCTTGTATTTTTCTTCTGCATACAAAAGTTAGTGTATCACCGGGATCAGTCTTTAATCCAACCCGGATACTTAAATGTACAGTTCTTCCAATTTTCGTTGATACGCACGTACGTATGTTTTTGTTTTTCGCGAATCCATTTATCCAGCATCTCGTCACGGCGTTTCTCCAATACAATTTCCTTCAGGTTCTGATAGTCTTCCGAAATAGTTGCTTTGTGTCCGTTGATGCGGCTTTTCAGTTTCACGATTACACATTCTTCTTTACCAGTCTTCTGCGGAATCATTGTGAATGCCTCGGAGATTTCTCCTACTTTCATCTTATCCACCACTTTAGCAATCTCGGGCGGAAGTTCCTGCATCTCAAACTTTGACGTATTGGTTTGAGGGTTAGGTAACAGACCGTGATTGTTACGTGTATCCTTATCCTGTGAAAGTACGGAAGCAGCTTCTTCAAAAGTAAACTTACCGTTACGGATGTCATCGGCAATAGAGTCCAGACGGGCAGTACCTGCCATCAGCGCTTCTTCCGGTACGTGGGGCTTCAACAAGATATGGCGGCAGTTGATACGGTCGCCACGCTTTTCGATCAATTGGATAATATGATAGCCATATTCAGACTCTACAATCTTGGAAACCTTATTGGGGTCTTGCAGGTTGAAAGCCACATTGGCAAATGCAGGATCCAGATAACCGCGTCCTGTAAATGGCATTTCACCACCATTGATAGCCGTACCACGGTCGTCGGAGTACAAACGTGCCAACATAGAGAAGCTTTCTCCCTTATTCACACGATCCGTATATTCGCGCAGACGACTTTTTACATCTTCAATTTCCTCCAAAGGAATTTTCGGTTGTTGTGTGATGATCTGCACCTCTACCTGGGTAGGGATATAAGGAATACTGTCCTGCGGCAAATCCTTGAAGTGGCGGCGCACCTCTGCCGGAGTGATTTTAATCTCTCCTACCAGTTTCTGCTGCATTCTCTGCACTTTCAATCCTTCACGGGCATTCTCACGCAAGGCTTCACGAATCTGACTGGATGTCTTATTGAAGTATTCCTCCATCTTTTCACGCGAACCGATATTGGCGATATACATATTCGTCATCTGGTCCACACGCTGGATCACCTCACTTTCAGCAACTTCAATACTATCGAGAGCAGCCTGGTGCAAAAACAGCTTCTGTACAGCTATTTCTTCAGGAATCACACAGTAGGGATCACCATCAAATTTACGTCCTTCGTACAGAGCACTCATCCGAGCTTCTTCTACTTCAGACTTCAATATAGCCTCGTCGCCCACTACCCAAACTACTTCGTCAATCACGTTGTCTTGTCCATAAACGGCAGAACCGGTCATCAGCGCCAAGGCACATAAAACTACAAACTTAAAGTTCATAAAATTTTTCATTCTGTGTATCTAAACTAATTATATTTAATCTCATTCTTCTTCACCGCCTGCTGATACAAGTCATCCTTCACCTTTTTCATAAACTCCACTTGTTTCAGGTTCAGCATCATATCTTTCACTTTAGGGCGTGCAAACTCATAAGGTTCCTGCTCGCCCACCGAACGAAAAATCGCTCACATTCAGGAAATAATAAAACGCCGTATCTTTTAATTCGATATGACGGTTCTTATTCACATAATCTTCTACTTCGGGTACTTTCAACGGTATCAGATCAAGCACATCTGCCATCGGTACCCATTTATCATAAAAGTACTCGTACTTCACGGCATTCTGCAAGCTATACTTTTCCAGATGTTCTACTGCATCTTGCGTAGCTGCTTTATACCAACGACGTACATTGTTTAGTTGTGGTGCGGTGAGGGGGACTTTTTGATGAACAACCCCTGCATCAGCGGCCGTTCCAACCTGAAAAGCTCTTTATTCTTTTCATAATAGTCCGCCAACTCTCCCTCTGAAATTTCATTCGAGAGTCTTTGGTGAATCAATGCCTGCTGATAGGTGTGCATAATCAGCGCCTTGCGATAATTCTCCACAAGTTTCTCAATCTCCCCGTTATCGGGAATATTACTCTGCGCTTTCTCATATAATAAGACATCTTCCACCCAATTGCGGATGTAATGTTCTGCGAACAGTAAACTATCATCTTTCGACAATCTCGCCGGAAGCGCAGATTGCAGGTCTTGCCGGTAAAGAAATTGCCGTCCAATTCCACCAGTGGTGTCTTCCCTTTATGGTCGTGTTGCTCGCTACAGGCCACACACAAAAGGATGGAGAGGAGTCCCAGGAAAAATATTCGCATTACCGATTGATATTTACTTTATTTCAAGGTACGAAGATAACGGTTTAATCGGTTGCATCAGTGCTTATTAACGGTTTTTAAAACCTCTTGGTTTATTTCAACCTTAGCGGTGCTCCGTAATTGTGCAATCCAACGCTCCTCCAAATAGTTCTGATAATCGCCTACAAGCAGTCCACGTACCTCTTGATAAGTCTCCGGTCCCTTCACCTTTTCACCCAGAAAAGTGGTAAAGGAAATGACGTCATAGGTTCAGTTTTCCCCTTTTTGAAGATTTCTTCATCTACATAGGCATTATCTCCGGGAGCAAATAAACCTTGTTCCGCCTGCACTTGCCGCGTCTTTGCATTAAACGTCGGCCGGATGGCATTCTGCCACTCCTCTTCCGGCAAAGATTTCAGGAATTTGCGAGCTTGCTTTCCAAGCTTTTTCGTTGTAGTATGTAATACAATTCCTTTATAACGGGGACTTTCCAATGATAATCCGAATGATGCTTTTCAAAATAGGCCGCCAGTCCGACTTCATCTGAGGGTACACGTTCCCAAATCTCCCGGTTACTGATTTCAAACAGCAACATTCCATTCCGATACTCTTGCATGAGCATACGGAATTCCGGATATTTATCTTCAGGCGACTATACTCATAATCAGTACGGACTTCATGATAAATCCTTTCAGCTGGCGTTGCACACCCTGAGGGTGGGAAGCTGCAAAAACGGCAAACATCTTTCCTGTATATTCCCTGCCGTCAAGTGTAAACAGTCTCTTATCTGTCTGCCCTTTTGACAGTAATTCATCCACTCAGTCTTATCTGCCGTATATTGATATTCCTTTTCAGTTTTTCCACCAAAGCCTCCGTTCCTCTGTCCATTCCGTAACGACGGCTCTGGCGACGCATGATTTCATCCTTCACTTTTTCAAAGGGCAGGATTTCTTTCCGTTCAATCGCCTTGACAATATGAATGCCTTGCGGTGTAAAAAAAGGTCGGGATATCTCTCCTTGCTTTAATGCAAATACAACATCTTCAAACTCAACAGGCATCTGTAACCAACTTACCCAAAAAGATTTTTTTTCATCAGAGAAATTACGTACACTCATCAAAGTCCGCCTGCCCATTCTGCAATGCGGCATAAAGAGAATCCATCCGAGCTTCTGCAGAACGCAGCACATGACTGGTAACTGTTTGGGGAAGAGACTTAAAGATATGACTTACCCGTATCTGTCCGGCACGATTGTTAGCTTTCATTTATCATATACCTGACGGGCTGCAAGCTCTGATACAAGCCTCATCCGTCAAATAAGCTTTTTTGCCAACTGGCGACGGTATCCCTCCAGTTCTTCACGAAAAGCCCGGGTAGTATCAATCCGGCAGCTTCGGCTGCAGCGACTTTCAGCTTAAAATTCACAAACAAATCAACATATTCACTCAATGTTTTTCTGTTCGATACCAGCAAGGGCATTATTCTTATTATAGATATATTCGAACTCCGAACGGAGAATTTCTTTCCCGTTAATACGCATCAGCACCGGATCTTGCTGAGCAAAAACTGCCAATCCCAGGCAAAGGAGAATTATTGTCAATCCACTTCTTATCATAACTATTATCTTAGAAAAGAACAATGTAATAACGGGGAAACATCTTTTATATTGCCTCAACACCAAACAGATGATGCCTTTTCTTTAAACGAAAAATACCCGGAAAAGTATTTGTTACTCCGGGTATTTCTATATAAATTGCCTATATTTTATTCGGGACGACTGTAATTCGGAGCCTCGCTTGTAATTGCCACATCGTGCGGGTGGCTTTCAAGCACACCTGCATTAGTGATGCGGGTGAACTTGGCATCGTGCAACTGCTCTATGCTGCCTGCACCGCAATACCCCATACCGGCACGCAAACCGCCTACCAACTGGAAGATCACTTCGTATAAAGTTCCCTTATAAGGTACACGGGCAGCGATACCTTCCGGCACCAATTTCTTAACGTCATTGGTACCACTCTGGAAATAACGGTCTTTTGAACCATTCTCCATTGCTTCCAGTGAACCCATACCACGATAAGATTTGAACTTACGTCCGTTAAAGATAATTGTATCACCGGGAGACTCTTCCGTTCCGGCAACCAGCGAACCGATCATTACGCTATATCCTCCGGCAGCCAAAGCTTTCACAACATCACCCGAGTAGCGCAAACCACCGTCAGCAATCAAAGGAACACCTGTCCCTTCAACGCCTTAGCCACATCATATACAGCAGACAACTGAGGAACTCCCACACCTGCCACAACACGAGTGGTACAGATAGAACCTGGTCCGATACCAACTTTCACTCCATCAGCACCGGCTTCCACCAATGCTTTAGCAGCTTCTCCGGTAGCAATGTTACCTACCACAATATCAATGTTCGGGAAACGCTTCTTAGCTTCCTTCAATTTTTCTATTACATAGATAGAATGTCCGTGAGCCGTGTCGATGACAATCGCATCAGCACCGGCATCCACCAAAGCCTGCATACGGTCGAGAGTATCAGCCGTTACACCTACACCAGCGGCGACACGCAAACGACCTTTCGAGTCTTTACAAGCCATCGGTTTATCCTTAGCTTTCGTTATATCTTTATAAGTAATGAGGCCTACCAGCTTACCTTCCTTATCTACAACCGGCAACTTCTCAATCCTGTGTTCTTGCAAGATTTGAGAAACAGCCTCCATATCAGTGGTCGGATTAGTAGTGATAATATTTTCTTTTGTCATCACTTCGTCGATATGCTTATTCATATCTCTTACGAAACGAAGGTCACGGTTTGTTACAATTCCCACCAAATATCTCTCATCATCCACTACCGGTATACCACCAATTCTGTATTCCGCCATCAATGCCAATGCATCGCCTACGGTAGAACCTCTCTTAATGGTTACAGGATCATAAATCATACCGTTTTCAGCACGCTTCACGATGGCTACCTGACGTGCCTGTTCTTCGATAGACATATTCTTATGGATAACACCGATACCACCTTCACGTGCAATGGCAATTGCCATTTTCGCTTCGGTAACCGTATCCATAGCGGCCGTTACAAACGGAATTTTCAACTCAATGTTTTTAGAAAACTTTGTCGAGAGTTCGACAGTTTTAGGAAGCACTTCAGAGTAAGCGGGGATTAACAAAACGTCGTCATAAGTTAATCCATCCATTACAATCTTATCAGCAATAAATGACATAGGGCTATGCGTTTAAAATTTATTGCGTGCAAATATACGGTTTTTCTTGTTTAACCACACTATGTCTGCATAAAAAGCTTATAACAGTTCACTTTTTTTTAAACCGTATAGCCTCAAAATCCCTTTATTTCCTTTCGGAATAGTAATGAATCAAATAATGAGCAATACTATCTCAATTCTCCTCCTCCCGGGAGGAGGAGTACCCGAAGGGGAGGTGGTAGGTGAGAAAATAATTCCTTATTTATATGGTTCATAGGTATTTCTTGCTTTACCTACCACCCCGCCCTCTGGGCCCCCCTCCGGCTCCCCCGTTATCGGGGAGGCAACCTCCGACGGAGGAGGGGGAATTGAGATACTCTATTTACTTAATATTGGAATTATCATTTAGTTCATAACCAAAAAGAGAAGAGCGAATAAAAGTTCATATACCCCATAATCATCTGTGTGACAACGCACTTGGTGTTCCATCATGATCAGTCGTTGTGAAACACGAGTTCAGTCCCAGTGGGAGGTACCTTCAGTCCTAGTGGGAGGCACCTTCAGTCGTAGTGGGAAATACCCTCAGTCCTGATGGGAAGTACCCTTGGTTTAGCATAGTGAATGAATCATTGCGTTGTTCATGCCCGAAAAGAAAGAGATTAATTCCGCCAACAAGTTTATTTATGATAGGAATACGGAGCGTCTTCAGGCTTTACTCCTCTTTCTTTATCAGGAACACAATCCATGCTCAGTTTAAGTTCACCGCCTTGCATTAGTTCTTCATGTTTCAGGAAATTATGGGAGAAATTCTTCCCATTCAGAGTTTCCGAACGAATATAGCAATTATCCTCTGACGCGTTTTCTGCATGAATTACAAACTTTTTTCCTCCGGGCGAGGTCTGACCGTTATCTTCATCTCCGCAATAACCTTGCGGACCGGAGTTATACAAAACCTTCCGGATCATGGAATACGCTCCAGGTCCAATGCCAGGAACAGCCTTCAGTGAAAGATCCTCCCCACTCGGTGGCGTCAAAGTTGTCACGCCACTTGCCATTGGCATCCCTTGACCACATGAAACCTTTTTCGGGATAAAACAAATTGCGATAGTTCTGTGCCTTTTTATAGAAGGCAAAGGTTGAAAAAGCAAATCAATTTCTTCATAAGCATTAATAGATTTTATTCAAATAATCCAGAGTTTGTTCAGGGCGTCGACTCATGCGTAAACGCCAAACCAATTCCTCCATATTAATCGCCTCAAAACGGTCGTCCAATCGTTCGGCACACCGTTTGGCAGCCGAGGCTCCATAAGTATCGCCTTCAAAACGACTCCAAGCGTGCACACATACCACTGAGAAACTTTCTTCCTGTGCTTCCTCTTTCAGCTTCGAAGCTATAAAGTCGGGAGAACCTTCACGTTCATGTATTCTGTCCCAGAGAGAATATTTCACCGTAATAACCGGAATATCATATCCTGCCTTATTAGTCACCCAGAAGACTTCTCCTCACCTCCGGCATACGGAGAATATTGCAAAACAACGATGCCTTCCAACTGGTCATTAGCGCCCACATAAACTTGATAGGCTTCTTTGGCCGCTTCCGACTTCACATCCATAGCCATTATTCCCAATAACTTGATCTGATATTGACGCATAGAAACCGCCAGGCGTTTTGCTGCCACTCTCAGATTGGTTTTCCGGTTATTATCCTGACTGTACGTATCTACATAATAATAGCCTCCGCCCAGCATCTCCATAAGCGAGCAATTCTGTTTCTGCAAACCCATCAGATTGTTGAACTGTACAGGAGCCATCATCGCCAACGTAGCAACCGGCAATCCAAAAGTCATCTTCACATCTTCTGCCTCCGGAACATCATAATACCGGGAAGCAAAATCCTGCATCATCCACTGAATGTTATCACCATCGGAAAGGAAAAAAGAAACAAAGTTTTTCTTTTTCTTGAAATCGATAGACCGGGGATCGAAAATCCGGGGCAACACCTGTTCCCGGCCTTTTTCATAAAGCAGGGACAGTAACGAATGATTATAGCTCCAGTCGCAGGGGATCATCGGATGTCCGCTTTTGGATACACGGGCTACAAATTGATCTTCACTTACTCCTTGCTCCCAACCGTATACCGGAGCATTGGGTTCCAGCCAGTGCAAGCACTTCTTCGAGTAATGAAATGTTTTGTCCGGCCCCAGCGTCTCCCAGTTCCTTGTTCAGGTTCAATACAAACAGATTGTTCTTGATGGCAAATTCGCGCAATTCTCCGGTTTGCACCGGCATTATGACCAGTGCCCTTTTACTGCATTTATTTCTGAATTCACGCAGGCATCCACTGTAGTCTTTCGGGTGGCATCATATTTCATCTTATACCCCGCTTTCTCAAAATACTCCTTATCACGAATATCCACAATAATGGAATTGTAAACATGAGAAGCGACAGATGCCACTACACCACTTTTCCGGATTATTCTTCACATCGGTCAATACATATCCATCGAACATTCCTTTTAACTGGACTTTTACACCATCCACAGAGGAGTATTCATTGCATGCCAGTTCAAGCCCATTCTGCATGCCTTGTTCATGTATCCCCATATCTTCCAAAGCCTGTCTGGAAAGTTTATAAGAAGTCTTTCCACCGTGGTCGCACAACCAGACTGCTATTTCACTCTTGCCTTTTTCTACCGCACGGTTCGTCAATCCCGCCAAGGACTGACACAAGAGATGGTATTGCAATCCGCGCATTTTATCTGTCTCGTCTACACTATTACGACTATCCACAGGGATTACACCCACACAACTCCAGTACTTCTTCGGCTTAGCCTTCATTCGGGCATGTGATATTTTCCCTCATCTGCCACATATTCAGATATCCATGGACTTTCAGAGAAACGATAAGGAACACTGCCAATCGCTTTCAGCCCAGCAAAAAGCAACAGGAAACCAATAATAAACTTCATGATTCAACTTAAAAAATACCTATTGAAAACTGTTATCCTACCTACTAACTATAACTGTATCTCAAAAACCGGAGAATAATTATACTTAGCCTGTATACCTTCACCCAGATCTTTTGGCAGTGCACCGATACGGAAGAAGTACTTCTGTCCGGCTTTTCAACTTCTTACCTTCGTCAGAGTTCAAGTCCAATGTCAATGTAAAGACTTTATTCGCATTCCGGTTATTATTCTCAAAATTGATATCATCGCCTTCAATATTAGCCGTTACATGTGCCAGATTGAAAGAGTTGGACGGATTCTGATCCGATTGAGCAAACAGGGCCACCTTTTCGGCTTTACCTGTTCTGTGACCATACTGTAATTTAAAGGTGGCAACAATAGCGTTATTCTCTTTCTTCACAATGGGCTCTTTGATACGGATATTCGGAATCACCCTGAAATCAAGCTTATTTTCTCCTTTGTCGAAACGATATCCTTTAATCGTATCCAGCTTCACAAAGTTGCCATTATTCATAATGACATCGTAAGTACCGGAGAAAACAAGATTGTTTCTGTATTCCCCATTCAGCATGAGCTTCCATTGCTGCACCTTGCGGATAGCATATCCATACTCTATAACCTGCACACAAGCTGCATCACCACTGGTACCAATTTCCTGCTGAATCAACTCTTCTGTTTCGGCATCAATTACCGCACCATATACTTGCGCATCCGGACCATCAAAATTATCCAGCTCGCAGCTTACCATGAAAACCGCTGCACTGATTCCGGCTATTATATATTTAATCTTTCTCATATTCTGTACTAATTTAAAAGTTAAGGATTCTGAATCATTTGGTTAATGGCATTGCGTGTGGTACATCTTCATAGTATTCGGAGATTGAATAGCTATTGGGACCATTCAGGCTTGCTCCCATAGTGGTTTTACGCACAAATATCAGGGAAGGATTCGTATCACGCAAATCAAGCATAGGCACCAGAATGTCATGAGAGAAATTATTCATCAACGTATGCAGCACTCTCCAACGACGCAAATCCCAGATACGGATATTCTCAAAAGCGAGTTCCACAAAACGTTCGTTTCTCACATTCTCTCTTGTTAATTCTATTTCATTAGTATGTGCGGCTCTCTTACGAATATCATTCAACGCTTTTGCTGCAATAGTCTTATCCCCCAACCCGCTTTCGCAGACTGCTTCAGCATAATTCAGCAACACTTCCGCATAGCGAAATACGATATAATCTAACGTCGTCTTATGATATTGCGCCGGCATACTTTCACTGATCATCTTTCTCATGAGGAAACCAGACATGGAATGAGTTCCGTCTCCTGGCCAAAAACCGGACACCTGATGCTTTTCACCTCCTAAAGAATAGTAAGTCTTACCGTCTTTTCCGGTCACTGTAGTCGGAACGCGATACAGTTCTGTTCCATCCGGTTGAATCACACCGCCTTGCATCACAATCTTAGTCCCTTTCCATTCGGTACCGGGAAGTATGATGGAAGCCCACAGACGAGCATCCTTCGCTTTTTTCTCATCTCCATAAGCGATGCCATTAAACAAATCATAAGGGGTATCCTTATTTACTTTGATATAATCAGTATAACCAGTATCAAAACCTGCATTGGAATAATTGTCATTGACACGAGTCTTGACCTTTGCATCGAACGGATACCCGGCAGGTCCGTATAATCTTCATAAGCATCTACCAAATTAAGAGCTGGAGACATTTTACCCTGTCCCTGTGTCTGGTAAGGCTCGATAAAGTAATTTAAACTACTGGCAAACTCAGATCCTTCTTTTACAATACCTTTAATAAAAATAGCCTCTCCGTCTGTTTGGTTCGGATTAACAAAGATACTACGATAGTTCTCCTCCGCTTCCTTCGGACTGGCAGGATTCGGTTTATACAGTTTATGGTTCGACTCTGTCATAATAGTCAGGGAAGCATCAATGCAATGTTGGTAGAAATAGGCTGCATTTTCAGGTTTCATTCCGGCTAAGCCTTTTGTCACAGCCTCTCCTTCCATCGGCGCCAGTTCTCCGAATTTGGCAATAGAAGCAGCATACAAAGCGGCACGAGATTTTAAAGCCAATGCCGCCCATCTGGTTGCCCGTCTGTCCGAACGTTCTTTAGGAAGTTGTGCGGCTGCAAGATCACATTGCTGCATTACATAATCCCATGTATCATACTCTGTGCTACGTGGAACCACCAAAGCTCCCGGATTGGCCGGATCATACTCCTGCAATTCCTTGATCAGCGGTACTCCACCAAATTTTTCTGCCAGGTAGAAATATACATAAGCAGTCATGAAAGCAGCCTCTCCTTCCAGTTCTTTCTTTTCACTGTCACGAATATCCAGTGTAGGGATGATGCTTTTCAGCAAATTAATATTACGAAGCGTTTCATAGCCATGATTAAAATAATCCGCACGAATAACGTATCCCGGTGACTGCTCCCCCACTGACTTTGTACAGCTTCCTCACAGATATTGGCATACCATAATAAACCAATATTCCTGTCGGATTATTGAAACCTCCTTCTCCGCTGGTACCCGGCATAAACATGTAATCTTCAATAGGCAAATCGCGATAAATAGTTGCCATAAAAGCTTTTTGCCCCATTAGGGTTATTAAACAGCTCATTGGGAGTGATCTTGTTATTAGGCTCAATGTCCAGCAAGTCCGTACATGCCGTAAACACAGCTGATAGACCGATAACCAAATAATATTTTATATTTTTCATATCTAACGTTTTTTATATTAGAAGCTAACATTTACACCGAAGTTGATAGAAGACGATAACGGATAATTCATCATACGATTATCCTGACCGGCTGTTTTCTCCGGATCCAGTTTCAAATCCTTCTTCAAATAAGAGTCACAGAATGTGAAGATATTATAAGCATTTACATAAACACGCAGGTTTTTGCAAGCCTACATGACTGGCCCAACGTTGAGGTAACGTATAACCGACTTCAAGACTCTTCAAACGAAGATAGCTTCCATCCACCGTATTGCGGTCTGTCTCCTGTGCATTGTTCCCCATCGGATTGTAGTTGGCCACGCGGGCTGCCGGGGAATCTTCCCGAATCCAGTTGCTGTTTGCATCAAACGGATCTTCACGATGCCATCTGTCATACAGATAAGCAGATGAATTACCTTCCCAAGGTGCATAATTGCGCAGGTTGTCGGGGGATCTGGATAGAATAACAGGCTGCTCCCTTGGAATAAAGCCATGAAATCGAACCATTTCCATTCAGCTGTCAGAGTGACGCCATAATTCAGAGCCGGCATATTCAATCCATAATATTTAGGCTTCATGTCATTGCCATCTATGTATCCATCACCATTTACATCTTGCAGGTAATAGTCTCCCGGAAGAATCATGGTGTTACCTCTATCACCGCTTTGCACTGGTGCATTATAAATCTGATCATAGTTCTGGAATTGCCCAGCTGTTGTATATCCCCAGCCGATACCACTCCAACGTCCTTCGGTAGCGGATTTCCAAACATCCCAACTACTTTCGTATTGACCATGTATCTGGCGGGTCATCTTACTGCGGGCAAAGTTGAAGTTTCCTTGTACACCGTATGAAACCTGACCGATCTTGTTCCGGTGCCCCAAGGTAAACTCAATACCTTCGGTACGGTCGGCATTCAGATTCTCTTCCGGCAGGGAAGCTCCAAATGTATTGGTCAGTTGGCTGCCTCTGGTAGCCAGCAGCCCATCTCTGTCACGACGATAGACATCAAATGTGAAGTCCAACAAGCCGTCCCACAAAGTTATATCCACACCAAGGTCATAAGTACGTGTCGTAATCCAGGTCAGGTTCTTATTAATAAGTGCCGGGTCAGTACTCCATTGGTTTGTGTACCATCAACGAACTCGTACCCCTTTGATCCCATTGTAAAGCCTTCTATGAACTGGAATTCATTACCGGCATCAATACCGGTCTCTCCATAGCTGGCTCTTAACTTCAAGTTACTGACAAACGATATATTATCCTTAATAAAGGATTCCTCGGACATTCTCCAGCCTGCACTGACAACCGGGAAAAATCCCCAACGACTCCCGGAGCATAACGATAAGAACCATTATAACGGAAAGCACCTTCCAGCAGATATTTGCCTTGGTAGTCATAATTTAGACGACCCAGATAAGAGATGTTTGCCGTCTCTCCATAGCCGCCAGAATTCTGGATATTCGTTTGAGAACCTAAGTCAAGAATAGGTTTAGAATAAATCTCATACTCGCGGGTAGCAGAAACATTATCATTCCAGCCATGATTCATTTCGTACATAGCCATCAAAGAAATGTTATGGTCGCGCGCAATAGTAGTACTATAAGACAATTGTGCCTGAATATTAAGATTATTACCATTATTCATATTCACATACAAACTGCTCGGGTCATTAATTGTCTTTGATACATCATACGATTCATTCTGCGAATTATAACTGTACAACTGGTAGAGTTTTCTCTCATGCGAAGTACGGTTATCACTGGCATCATACGAAGTCATTAATTTAGCTTTCAATCCCTTTACCCAAGGAACATCATAGGTCAATGTGGCAGTTGACTGTAAACTGCGTCCTCTGCTGGTATTCATACCGGTGAGATCACCATTCATTGCTGCCACTGGATTGTCCAGGAAAGGATAAGCTGCATTGTAGTATTCGGAATTGTTATTGGCATACACTCCGGATGTCGGTCTCATCAATGTAGATTTGAACAGTAAGTCAAAGACTCCTTGGATAGGAGCATTCGTCACGTCATATCTTCCGGAAACATTAACTTCCGCTTTGAGATACTTAGACAACTGGGCTGTAAAATTACTACGCATAGTATATCTTTCGTAATTGAAATCGCCTCCTCGTGTCAAGTCACCATCGTGCGCATAACCGAAACTGGCATAATAGGTCATCTTATCACTACCACCTTCAACAGAAAGAGTATGTTGCTGGCTACCTGCACTTTTTTTGAATACAGCATCCAACCAATCGGTACTTTCATAGCCGGGACCACCGGCCTGCCATTTGGCAAGTTCTTCAGGAGTGGTAGTAGGGCCGGTACCGCATTCATTGACAATTCATTGGAAATCTCCGCATATTGGGCAGCATTCATAACCTTCATCATGGAAGTGGGGAAAATAGCTGTGAATGAACCGTTGTAATTAAAACGGGCTTTACCTTTTCTTCCTTTTTGGTGGTAATAATTACAACTCCATTGGCGGCATTCATACCATAGATTGCCGCAGCACCATCTTTAAGTACAGAAATATTTTCAATATCTTCCGGATTCAAGCGCTGAAATTCAGAACCACCGTCGCCACTGTCGCGGACAACACCATCGATTACATACAGCGGACTACCAAAGCCACGAATTTGTACCATAGAACTGAACGAACCTGGTTGACCGTCCTGTTGACGGATCTGTACACCGGCAATCTTTCCCTGTAAGCTCTGAGCCACACTCGTGCTTTTGGTTGTCAGCACTTTGTCACCACTAAGAGTAGAAATAGCCCCAGTCAGTGTCTGTTTTCTTCTGAGTGCCATATCCACTACTACTTCGCCCAAAAACGGCTTCATCTTCCTTTAACACCACTCTTACTGAGTTTTCGGCTCCTACTTTGACTTCCCCTGAGTCTGAAAGCCAATATAAGATATCTGAAGAACAGCGTTCTTCTCAAGATTTTGTAGCACAAATTCACCCTGACATATCTGCCACGGCATTTTTATTATTGGCTCCTTTCACTACAACGGTCGCACCAACCAGCGGATTCCTCCTGGTCTATCACCTGTCCTTTAAACTGTGCATGTTGCGCATATACCATTGTGGTACAGAGTAACATGAGGCATCCCAACAAGGTGCGTGCTAAATGATTCATGTGTTTTATCATATAAAAAAGATTTTTAACTTTACAATTACATAAAAGATTTCTAAATGTTACGTTTCCAACTTTTCTCAGTGGATACATTCTTTGGGTCATTTAATCTTTTCTTTTAACATAGGCATTTTCTTTTTAGGGGTTAACATTCTTATTTTATTGTTACGTAACGAAAGTCATGTTTATCTGCCTCCTGAAGTACCGGGGCTTCCAGACGATTGTCAATAATACGATCCCAGTACGGACTCAGATCCAACGTTTTTCCCTCTTCCACCACAAACTCTTTAATTTCGATTTCTCTCTTTTCGGAAGTGGAAAGTCCTGCAGGTTCCGATATCACTTTATTGAAACTGATCCGCTCTTTACCATATTTCTTCGTTATTTTTTGAAAGTGATGGATTTCTTCTGAGGATCAGCAGTTACTACTCCCCAAAAGTTAGGATAAAACAGAGGGATGCTGATTACTTTATCATCGGCCACTACAGGAGCCAGACGCAATTCTTTTCGGGGAATGTTAACGCCAGCACCAGCCAATACATCTGTAGAGAACCAAGTTACCGGAGCTGTCATATAAGTAATGTCACTGGGATTCCACAAGTTTTGAGTCCATGTCCAGCCTTTACGCAGATGTACTAATTGGATGTGCTTCATAATATCCATGGCATCTTCATAAAATCCCGCCTGCATACCGGCTAAAGCAGTATAGCTTTCCAGATAGAAGGGCCAGCATTGTGATCCCCTATTATCAATACCTCGGTTCAGATTGATATCCCACACTTTATTAGCGTAATAATCAGGAGACTTGGAAAGAGAAATCTTGCATTGAGATATCATAGATGCCTTCACTATATCCATAGGATATACGTCTCCCCATCCGCAGTAACGGCTCAGGAACTGGCCTGCCAACTGTCCCGTAAACAATACATTATCCAGTCTTTTGGAACCATCCGGTTCACAGCCGTAGGCAAAGAAACGTCCATTCCACAACTTCTCAAGAGCCTCTTTCTGAGAGGTAGCAAACTGTTGTTGCGCCTGTTTCACGATGCTTTCATCTCCAATAGCTTTTCCTATAGCTTCGTAAGCCTTGAGTGTAGTCAGCCATACACCTGCATAGTAAGAATACAAAGGGGGATGAGTAAAATCATCATACGTAGTAGGGCCTACAGGTATTGTACTGCCTTGAGGCATACGACTATATAAGAATTTCATGGCTCTTTTAAGTCCCGTAAGATGTGCTTTCAAGTAGTCTGTATCACCAGTCTGCTCATAGTCTTTAACAAGTTGTATGATCCAGCCGGAAGCATTGTCCAACATCCAACCCTTTTCCGTTGGTACACGGCCACCTACGGTACCCATACCTACATAGTAATGTCCGATGAAATGAAGTATATAACCTTCCGGATCCATTGCATCTGCAAAAATATCCATCTCCGAACGATCCAGTTGAGTGAAAAATTTCTGGTAAAAAGGATGTGAACTCAAACGCTGATCCATTGTTCCGGCAAAGCCGCCCATGGCTCCTTCATTAACCATAACATCACCTCCTTTAGTAAGCACCATATTGGTGTAAATGACATATCCACTATTAATAAGCTTAAACTTATACCAGTCAGGAAGGCTACTCTCAAGAACCTGGGGATTTGCCACTCGTAGTCTGTCGGGCAATTCTTGCCCTATTGGATACAGCATAGCTCACCATAGAATTCATACTATTAAAATAATTATGATAGTATTTATTGTAGTCAGCCCCACAAGGCCAGTAGCTACCGATAGGAAGGGCTGCCGCATCAATCTGCAGTTCAGGAGCATACCATGCCAGCATAAAACGAATTGTTTTCTTTTGACCTGCTTTCAACTGTGTCTTAACAGCCAGTGCAGAAGCAGAAGAAGTTTGAGATTGCTCCGTCAGTACATTTTTGGTTAGTGAAGAAGTGAATTCTCCATTATTTCTAAACTGATCCCATGCCTCAGAATTCGAACGATAAGCTGGAAGATAAGATACATTCTTTTCTTCTTCCACTGCAATCACCACTTGATTCACATAGTTCTGAAAAGTCAATTTGCGAGGTTGCAAGCTATCTGCAGCATATTGTATCAACCCTTTCAGGCTTCCCATCTGATAAGGTTCTACATAGGTTTTAGCCTTCTCACGCAACGGCCAGTTTTCTCCATTATTTATATTAGCTCTACCTTACTCAATAGCTGGCCATTGTCAAAACCTTCCAAGCTCTTCGGATCATTAAACAATCCGATAAAATCTTCCCAGGAAAACGCTAATGCAGCTTCCATGTCCTCCTGAGCTATGAGATCAACCTCAAACCATACTACCGGCAAAGAGGAATCTTTCACATTGTGCGGCACCAATCCTGAATAGGCACGAATTACAGGGGCTACTTTCAAATTATTATCCGCATAACTTAATTCTGCTGTAGGAAATAATCCTTTATATTGAGTATGTTCTACTCCTTTCATTCCATACAAAACATGATTATCCCTAACCAGACGAACAGCTTCTTTTTCATTTCCCTTCCGTGTCCATAAAGAGAAGAATGAATGCTCCGAACGTTTAATAGGAGTATGAATATTATTCATTCCTATCCTGGTGAATTTGCCACTTGGAGCGAAATTTATATTGCCTACTCCAATACCACCCAAGGGCACTCCGCTTACGTCTTCATGATCTTTTAATGAAAGGTAAGTATAGTTGGTTTCTCCACCTAAAACTCCACTTTGAAGACTGAATTTGGTATTGGCTTCATCGACACCATAATTGTTCTGATTTTCTTCTTGTCCATACAGTGCAAATATTCCTGTAAGACAAAAGGCTAAAGAGACAAAGGTTCTTTTACTCATACATGTGTTTTTTAAGATTAATAATAGAAGTTATGAATCTACTTCTGCTTTCGTTAGCGTTCGAGTGCAAAAATAGATGCTGATAGATTACAATAGCGGTTACATTGGGGTTAATCGAGGGTTAATTTTGAGAGGTATTTTATTAATTACCCGATTAATTTAAGAAAATCTATGCTCTATGGCATAAAGTTACAGACATAAAAAGATTACCTCTAAATATAGAGACTTATAAATTGGAAACAGTCCTTTTTTTTTCTGATTATTGAAAACTTGTCCTTAAGTCATTGTGTATGATATCAGAGTAAGAATATGAATAGTTATTACCCATACTTTTATTATATTCTGCAATATACAGATAATATTTCTTCATTGCCTGATCTTCCTTCTTCAGCTTATGGCAGGCATTCAGCATGTACCACAAAGCTGTATCATTCAAAGAATCTACTCTCAGCCAGATTTCAGCCAATTGAGCAACCTGCTCATACGCAGCTTTCATATATAGATTATTCAACTCAATCGTCAACATCTCATGCAATTCATATTCTTGTTCGCTCTTAAAGGAATCAAACATAGAGTCGTCAATAGACTTTAAAAATTTCCCTCGCGACAAAATTCCGATCAGTGATTGGTTGACTTCCTGAGATGCATCACTTTGCCGGATTTTATTCATTTGTTCAAGATATTGTTGATAATCGCAATAGAAAGCCTCCGACAATTGGATAGAATAGCGACTATTAGTATACACCAATTCAATACCTTCCAGATCATCCAGTATTTTTCTTAATCGGTTTATTGTAACGCCCTTCAGATTTTTGGCACTACTCAATTCTTTTTCTGGCCATAACAACCCATAAATATAATTCGAGGTAATACCTTCCTTATTACCTAAACCATTCAGAAAAGTAAGTAAGAACAGTTGCTTTATCTTGGAACTAAACAAATGAGTGATATCTCTTCCTTTTTTTATCTATTATAGTGAATTCCCAAACAGATACAAAGCATTTGCCTGTGGTGACTTTTTATTTTCAACCTGAGTGAAAGTTTCACGAACAGGTGTGACTTTAGGTATCGGTTGTTTCTCCTTCTTCCTCTTCAAGTAATACGTAATGCCAACAATCAATATCAGTACAACAACCATTACAAAAATAGCAGCACGCAAAGAAAGTCCTTCTTCAACAGCATATAAAAACAATGCGTTCTCTGCAATGGCAGGTGCCGACAATGAATAAAAACGTGTAACAGAAGATTCTCCGCCACGTTCATTAAATTCTTGCGTACAACAATAAAAACTCCTTTGTTTCTTTATTATAATAAAGATTTGCATTAGATAAAATGGCCTTCGACTCCATAGGAATAGAATTACCTAATACTTCATAGGAATCATTCTGCAACGAGAACTTATAAAGCTGCAAATGGAAGAGGCTTCCTGCATAGGATAACACAACGTATAGAAAGAAGCTCCATCATCAGATAAAGAAGGTTTCTTACCGGAACAATCTGAGTTCCATCATAAGAGAAGTCCCTCACTTTCTGCACGGTTGAATCTTTCAGATTTATCTTATAGAGATCATAATAGTATATTTTCCCGATACTCTGATCCCACTACTATTCCCAGTACCACCAAACAAAAGCAACTCATTAGCATTCAATGCTCCCATAGAAGAGAAAAAACGAGGGGCTACAAAATCACCTTTCAATTTAATAGTATTCCATGACTTTTGATCCAAATCATATACTTCCAATGTATTGGTATATTTGCGTGAGCCAAAACCTCCAAAAAATATAGAACTTATTACGAATAGTATCCAGATAAAGAAGAATGGTGGTGTCGCTGTGAAGGCAAAAATTTATCACCAACCTTTTCCACTTCTCCTGTAAGTACATTCAAAGCACAAATGGTACAAACATCTGCATGATTATCCACTTCATAGATATAAACAGAATGAGAATCCGGATAGAAAAAGTTTGTTCCCAAGTACATCTTCATCGGCAGGGATTGATGCTTTATACCCTTCCCAGATATTACGGCGGATATCCAGAGTATATAAAGAATCGCTGTTAAAATAGACAAAATTGCCGGAATTGGAATCATAATTATACCCCGCCGTACTCTCAGAAGCCTGCGAATGAAGCAAATTCCAATAATAGGATTTATTTATTAACCAGATTGGATTAATTGCTTTTCCTCTGATCTTTCCTTGTTTGTCATGAACAAGAATACCGGAACTTTCATTCAAAGGAAAATTGATTTGTTGATTCATGTCGGAGATTACTAAATTCCGGATTGCAAAAGAAGGTATTTCTTCAGAAAACTTACTACTTCCGAACATGATGGTAGGAGTCAATTCTCCGGATAAGCCTAATTTTCCTGATTGATATTGTCGTTATCAATAGTAAGGCATACAGAATCTTCTTTTAAAAAAAGGAGATTTCTATGGGTATCCAACGCCGAGGACCAAGTTTCTTATTACATAGAGTATCTACAATAAGACATTCTTTTGCCTCAATATTAAATTTCAGATAACTCCGTTCGTCATTGTCATAAGAGAAACAAAACTATAAATATCTGCATTTTCACGTTTTCAGATCTTTTAATCGAAATATATAACCGAAAGATCCATAATCCTGAATAGCCAAATCATAAGATATAGAGAAATGACCTTTAAAGTCAAAGGATTTTCATCAAAAACAGAATAGCTTGTCTTTTGTATAGTTTCAGATTCATAAGTATTAAATTCAAGACCTTGAGCATTAGCTCGCAAGCATAAAAAGCAAAGTAGCAATATGAAAGATCCTATATATCTCATTATCATTTCCTTGTCATGTAGTTACTTATTTATTAACCAGACAAATATATAACTTAAAAACCGGACTCATGAAACATAAGCCCGGTTTTTAACAAAAATGCATTCCTATCTTTAATTCGCCATCTCAGAAATAAACTTAATGCGAACCAACCTTACTTCTTCTTCCGTGAAATCATCACCCAGTT
>VOFE01000203.1_pt1 | contig 39299 bp, 55 predicted proteins | sample 5384071 | NCBI WGS metagenome assembly VOFE01 (sample SAMN12384724, study PRJNA508395) | human gut metagenome | isolation source: healthy gut D | host: Homo sapiens
GGGCGTGTGCTCCTGGTGCGAGTTCGCAGCCGAGATCATCCGCCTTTCCGGCATCCCCGCCACGGTGACGCCCTGCACGACGGAGCAGTTCATCGCCGGAGCGAAAAAGCAGATCGCGCCGCGCCCGGCGTATTCGGCGCTGGAAAACGCCATGCTGAAAGCGACTATCGGAAATGAAATGCGCGATTGGAAAACCGCGCTGGCCTGTTTTTTTGAAAACTACAAACCGGAGGAGGGTAAACACATGAAAACCTATCTCGTCACCGGCGGCGCCGGGTTCATCGGCTCCAACTTCGTGCTGTATATGCTGGAGAAGTACAAGGATATCACCATTGTCAACGTGGACAAGCTGACCTATGCGGGCAATCTGGCTTTGCCGCGGAAACTCATGTCGACCGTTCTGTAGAGGATCCAGAGGTCTTCATCACGACCAATATTCTCGGCACTCAGGTCTTGATGGACGCCTGCCGCAAATACGGCATCCAGCGTTACCATCAGGTCTCGACCGACGAAGTCTACGGCGATCTGCCGTTAGATCGTCCGGATCTGTTCTTCACCGAGGAAACGCCGATCCATACCTCCAGCCCCTTACAGTGCGGCCAAGGCCGGCGCCGATCTGTTAGTTCAGGCCTATCACCGCACATTTAAGCTGCCGGTAACGATTTCCCGCTGCTCGAACAACTATGGACCTTATCATTTTCCGGAAAAGCTGATTCCTCTGATGATCAGCCGTGCGCTGGCCGATGAAAGTCTGCCGGTGTATGGCGATGGGATGAACGTGCGCGACTGGCTGCACGTCTACGATCACTGCACGGCGATTGATCTCATTCTGCGCAAAGGCCGCGAAGGCGAAGTCTACAACATCGGCGGCCACAATGAAAAGACCAATCTGGAAGTGGTGAAGACGATTCTCGCCGCTTTGAATAAGCCGGAATCACTGATCCACTTCGTCAAGGACCGCCCGGGTCATGATCTGCGCTATGCGATGGATCCGACTAAAATTGAAACGGAACTCGGCTGGAAACCTAAATATACGTTTGAGACCGGGATTCCGCAGACCATCGACTGGTATCTGACGCACCGCGACTGGTGGGAGCACATCCTGCAGGGCGACTATCAGAACTACTACAAAACCATGTATAAGGACAGACCGTAAAGGAGATCGGAATGAAACCAGAAGTTATTGTTATCGGCGCGGGCTTTGCCGGCAGCGTCATCGCGGAACGCTTTGCCCATGTCGCGGGCAAGCGTGTGCTCGTCCTGGAAAAACGCGCCCATGTCGGCGGCAATATGTACGACTATATCGATGAAAACGGCGTGCGCCGTCACGAATACGGCCCGCATATCTTCCATACCCATTCCCGCGAGGTCGTCGATTACCTCTCCCAGTTTACAGACTGGTATCCTTATCAGCATCGCGTCCTCGGCCATATCAACGGCGTCGTTGCGCCGATTCCATTCAATCTGACAACGATTGAACGCTCGTTTCCCAAAGAAAAAGCTGAGCGTTTAAAAGCACTGCTGATCAACGAATATGGGATGGAAAAGAAGGTGCCGATCCTGCAGCTGCGCGCCAATGCCAATCCGGAAATTAACGAGCTGGCGGAATACATCTACGAACATGTCTTCAAATACTACACGATGAAACAATGGGGACAGACGCCGGAAGAAATCGATCCGGCGGTCACCGGCCGCGTGCCCGTTCATATCTCCTATGACGACCGCTATTTCCAGGATACCTATCAGATGATGCCGGCGCATGGATTTACCGGAATCTTTGAAAACATGCTGAAAAATGAAAAGATCGAAGTCCGCCTGAAGACCGACGCGAAGTCATGTCTGAAGGCCGATTTGGAAAACAAGCAAATCCTGTTTGAAGGCGAAGCCTTCCAGGGGCCGGTGATCTTCACCGGTGCGATCGACGATCTGCTTGACTATCCGTTAGGCGAGCTGCCGTACCGTTCGCTGGAATTTGATATTCAGAGCCATCCGCATACCTACCAGGAAGCGGCGACCGTCAACTATCCGACCCCGGCCCAGCAGAACGCGTTTACCCGCATCACGGAATACAAACCCCTGATGCAGGCGGATCAGCAGCCGGAAGCGACGACCATCGCTGTCGAATACCCGCTGACTTACCATCACGATGGGGGAAACTGGAAACATCCCGTACTATCCGATCGCCAAAGAAGAATGCCGCCGTCAGTATCAGGCGTATTGCGAGCTGATCCGCGGGATCGACAATCTTCATCTCTTAGGCCGTTTGGCAGAATATCAATACTACAACATGGACGCGATCGTTGCGAAAGCCTTGCAAATGTTCAACAAATTAAACGAAGCCTCGCACTCTTAGCAAAGGAAGAACGGATGACGGAAATTTGCTGAACGAAAGCGTTGAGCACGAATCTTCTCGGGGATAGGCGATGAAACAGATTCGCTGAACGAGATCTCAGGCAGCATTAGCCTTGTTCTGATGCATGATCGATCCCCTCATCCAAAGGCTCGGAAAAAACAAGAAACAGGGAAACTGCGTTAACAATTCGCAGTTTTCTTCTATTCATGCTATACTAAATAAAGGTGATTTTATGGATAAAAAGATACTGCAAAACTATTTCTATAATATTTTATATCAACTGTTAGTCGTTTTGGCGCCGATGATTACGGTGCCGTATGACCCGGACGCTGGGCGCGACGATGCTGGGCATCAGCGACTGGACCGGCAGCAATGTTCAGTGGTTCGTGCTGTTTGGAATCATGGGCGTTTCGATCTACGGCAACCGGGAGATCGCACGTGTCCGCGATGACCAGACCAAGATGTCAAAGACGTTCTTTGAAATCTTCACAATGCAGTTTTTAAGCATGTGCGCCTCCACGCTCGTTTATTTCCTCTACTTGTTTACCGTGCAGGACAGCGTGCGCCTGTACGCGACAATCCAGACGATTTCGCTGTTGTCGGTCGCCCCGGATATCACCTGGTTTTTCTATGGTGTGGAGGATTTCAAAACGGCTTCGATCCGCAACATGATCATCAAGATCCTGGGGATTATCCTGATCTTTGCGTTCGTGAAGAAACCTTCTGATCTGGCGCTGTTCATCGTGATCAATGCCGGCCCGGCGTGCTGGGCCAGCTGATCATGTGGACCCAGCTGAAGCAATATGTCAAGTGGACGCCGATCCATTTCAAGGATGTGCTCAAGCATTTCAAACCCAATCTCATGCTTTTCATCCCGCAGATCGCGACCAGCGTTTATACGATGCTGGATGTTTCTTGATGTTAGGCTACTTATACGCCGACGTCAGCGTCACGTCAGCTTCTATAACCAGGCTCAGCGGTTCATTAAGATGTTCCTGTTTTTCATCACATCGATCGGCAGCGTCATGCTGCCGCGGATTGCCAACATCCATGCCAAGGGTCAGGATGAGGAAGTGCTTAGGTTTTTGCGCACGACGTTAAGGATGGCGCTGTATCTGGCCATTCCGATGATCGCCGGAATCATCTCGCTGATTCCTTATTTTATCGGCTGGTTCCTCGACGACACTTATCAGATCGTGACGCCGCTGATCATCTTTACGACGCCGATCATCCTGTTTATTTTCAGCAACGTCTTCGGTACGCAATACCTTCTGCCGATCGGCCGGACAAAGGAATACACTCGCTCGGTGATCCTTGGCGCCTTGACGAATTTCTGCCTGAATGCCTTACTGATGCCGAAGTTCGGCGCTTTTGTGCGATCACCGGCTCAGTCATCGCCGAGTTGATGGTGACGTTGACGCAATGGCTGTCGATCCGCGGTCAATTGGATCTGGGCTTTCGCGTAAGAGAAGTGACGAAGTATGTCATCGCTTCGCTCGTCCATGATGCTTCCCGTCCATTTCATCGGGGAAGCGATGGGTCCGCGCTTTACGACCAATCTTATTCAGATCGCCGTCGGCGTGATCGTATTTTGGCCTGCTGACGCTGATGAAGGATGATTTCCACATGAATCTGATCCGCAAAGTGTTAAAACCATCGCAAAGGAGAAGCCGCCCATGAGTAAAGTCAGCGTTGTCATTCCAGTTTATAACGTCGAAGATTATCTGGAAAATGCCTGGATTCCTTAATTCATCAGACGCTTGAGGAGATTGAGATTCTGTGCGTCGACGATGGATCGACCGATCATTCCAATGAACTGCTCTACATCTATAAGAACCGTGATCCGCGGATTCAGGTGCTGGAAAAACCTAACGGCGGATTGTCCGATGCGCGAAACTATGGCATGAAATATGCCACCGCACCGTATATTATGTTCGTCGATTCCGATGATTTCCTTTGAACCGCAGGCGCTTGAAAAAGCGGCGGCGAAGCTGGATGAAACCGGCGCGGATCTCGTGATTTTCGATGTTTATCAATATTTTATGAAAACGCAGACCCAGGAAGTGATCGCCAACCGCTATTCCGGCGACCGCGTCTATACGCTGAAAGAAAATCCGGAAATGATCACGCGCATCCTTAACGCCGCCTGGAACAAGATGTACCGGCGTTCGCTGTTTGAGGACAACGGCATCACTTTTACCCGTTCGGTTATCTGTACGAGGATCTGGGGACAACCTATAAGCCCTGTTGAAAGCTAGGTCGATTGCGTTTGTCAATGAGCCGTTGTACGACTACCTCGCCGACCGCCCGGGCAATATCACCCAATCCTTTAATCAGAAGGCCTATCACATCCTGACGATGGCTGAGGAAACAATGAATTACTACCGGCAGGAAGGGGTCTACGACCAATACTATGAAGAACTGAAGTATCTTGCCTGCGTTAACATCATCGAAAACCTGAAGAAGACCCGCACGGTCAAAGACCGGAAGCTGGTCAACGAATACATCGACGCGTGTTTCGCGTTCATTCACAAGAATTTTCCGGACTATCCGGAGTGCAAATACCCGATCAACCGCCAGAAAACGACTGGATCTACATGCGCCCGCAAGTGCTGAAGGGCTATTTGCGCATCCCGCAATTGATCCGCCGTTAAAGCTGGATCGTGAAGTAAAGGAGAAACTGACCATGAGTAAAGTTACGATTATCGTGCCGATTTACAATGTTGAGGAATACGTCGCCAAGTGTCTGATTCCTTGCTGCGGCAAACCTATTCCGACTATGTGATCTATGCCGTCAACGACGGATCGCCGAAAACGAACAGCCGATCATCGACCGCTACGCTGCGGCGTATCCGGAGAAAGTCGTCGCTATCCGCAAGGAAAACGGCGGCTATGGTTCCGTTTTGGAAATGGCGATCGCACGGCTGGATTCGGAATATTTCCTCGTCTGCGATCCGGACGATTACTTAGCGGATGACGCGCTGGAAACCCTGGTCGGCTTGGCGGATGCCAACCAGGCGGATCTGGTGATCGGCGCGAAGAATTTCATTTATTCCGACAGCGACGAACAGAAGTACGATCCAGCGTACAACACGAAATTTGCGACGCTGCAGCCGGGCCAGGGTATGTAAAGGCACGCCGGAATTTGAGAATCTGTTCTTTGTGGATCCTCGCCGCACGCCAAGCTGTACCGGCGATCCCTGGCGGCGAACATTCAGTTTCCGCATAAAATCGGCTACACCGATAACCTGTTGTTTTACATCAGTCTGTTAAACGCTGAGAAAGTCGTCTACACCGACAAAGCGCTGGCGTATTATCTGATCGACCGGGCCGGCAACACGATGACCGATCTGAAGCCGCAGGTGATCGACGCGCACGCCCAGGTGTTCTCCACGATTCTGGATCAGGCGGAGCACTGCGCTGCGGTTCCGGCATTGTTTTACTATCGGATTTTTGAAGCCTATAAATTTTCATTTTATCAGCTGCGCCGGATCAAGGGCACACCGGCAGAAAAGCTGAACATGCCGAAGTTCTGTACCGGCTGGTTGAAAAGCTGATGCCTCACCGGGCCGCGATCCTGGAAGGGATGGCGCGCTTCGGCTACACCGGCAGCCGCGAGCGGATGAAGGATAAGCTGGTTCTGACGGCGGGGTTTCGCATCCGGTTTACCGCCGCTGGGTGAAATCCTTCGTTAAGGAGTAACGGAATGCACCGACTGAGATCCATCCGCCGGCCGTTTTTTCGCGTTTCTGGGCGCAGCCGTCCTGTCTTTGCGGAATTTTCGCGGCGCTGGGCTTCGTTCCGTTTGGCGGCCGTTCGCTTTTGATCAACGATCTGAACATTCAATATGTCGAATATCTGAAATATCTGCATACGGTCGTCACCGGGCAGAACAGCCTGACTTATGCGCAGGCGGCGGGCATGGGCGGCAGCTTCATCCCGATTTTTCCTATTATTGCTCCAGTCCGCTGCAGCTGCTTCTGGCCCTGCTGCCTAACGATGCCATTTTGCTTTCCGTCAGTCTGGCGACCCTTCTGAAGCTGAGCCTGAGCTGCGGGACAATGATGTTCTATCTGGAGGATCGTTTTGGTCCGCGCCGGGTTCATGGCTTGTTCGCGCTGGGTTACGCACTGAGCGGTGCAGCGCTGGCGTATTCGCAATGTTTAATGTGGCTGGACGGTTTAATCTGGCTGCCAATGGTGCTGAGCGGCGTCGAACAGATCCTGGGGGGAAATCGGCCAAGGGATTTACACTGGCGGTAGCGGTCAGCGTGTTTTCCAATTACTACACGGCGATCATGGGTCTGATGTTTGTCTGTCTGATGGCGTTGACGCGCTATTTCAGTGAGGACCAACACGCGGTTTCATTTTGGACAGTCTTGAAGAAGGGCATACTCGGCATGGCGATCGGCCTGGCTTGCAACGGCTGGCTGCTGATGCCCAGCTTCTTATCTGTGATCAACAACCGGCTTGCCCAGCCCGCGGAGGTGCTGCCGCTTTTCAGCTTCGCCCGGCTGGCGGGATTGAACAACGCGTTTCCGGGTACCAGCCGTGACGCTGGGGCAGGAGATCACGTTTGATTATGCCGGATTGTTGTGTCTGATCCTCGTCTTTTCTTCGTTTTTCCAGCGGCTGCGGTCAAACCGGAAGAAGCTCGTCGATAGTCTGACGCTGCTTTTCTTTGCGGCGTCGGTGTTCTTCACGCCGTTGTATAAGCTCTGGCATTTTCTGTCGATGCCCTATGGTTTCCCAACGCGGTTCAGCTTTGTGATCGTGTTCTGGCTGATCGCCGCGGCGGCGGACGCGTGGGACACGCGCGACAAGAAGTCGCTGGCCTGCGGGGCGCTTGTAGTCTTGCTTCTGTTGGTCGCGAACGGAACGATGACGCTGCCCGCCGTTGATCGCCGCCGGGTTCATCGCAGGGATCACGGTGCTGCTGTGTCTGGGGTTTCAGAAAGCGCTGGCGGTCACCGTCGCCGCCGAGCTGACTTTCGCGGGCGCTGCCACATTCATTTCGCTGGACCGATAACGTCTATGACGGCTATGCCTCGGCCCAGGCGGTGCTGGACTATCAAAATGAAGTGCGGACCGCCCTGGCAAGCTTTGCGTCTGAGCCGGGCTACCGGATTGAAAAATTGGTCGGCGCGCAATCAAAACGAAGGGCTGGGCTATAACTACCCAGGCATCTCGCATTACTCGTCGACCTACGATAAGAAGGTCAGCGATTTCCTGAACATTACGGCGTCAGCCACCGGATGTTCGGCAGTACCTATCACGGCACGACGCTGGCGCTCGACGCATTTCTGGGCATTCGCTATGTGCTGCGGGAAAAAGGCGCGGTTCACGTCCAGGTCCAGACCGATCATTACCGGAAAATTGCGGAGACTGAAACCTTCGAGGTGCTGGAAAATCCCTACGCGCTGCCGCTGGGATTTGTCATTGACGATCATGATGAGACGCCGGTGCCCCAGACCTATTCGATTGCCGCGCAAAACGAACTGGTCCGGCTGTGCGGCGGCGAACCGCTGATCACGCGGCTGGATGATCCCGACCTGTTTGTGTGGGATGGGGATGAATTGAGCCGCTCGCCGCTGATTGTGGCGAAGCGGCTGGAGGCGGAAACCTCAGTCGCAATCTACACCCAATCCTTGAATGAGGAAGATCCGCTCTATCTTCAGCTGCCTTTTTGAAACGGATGAAACATGGTTTCAGCTGTGGATCGATCAGAACTATGCCCAAGACGAGCATACCGGAATCAATGCGGGCGCACTGTATCTGGGCGCCTATCCGCCGGGGCAGGATATCCTGATTCAGCTGGTTGTGCGCGATCAGCTGCTGCGCTTAACCCGGGCCGAGGTTTATTCCTGGACATCTCGGCGTTGGCGCAATGGACACAGAAACTGCAGAAGCAGGCGGCGCAGAACATTCAGATTCACGGCGCGACGATTACGATGCACGTTCAGGCGGAAGCGGGGCAGCGGCTGCTGACAACGGTTCCCTCTGATAAGGGCTGGCATGCGGAAATCGACGGGCAGCCGGCGGCGGTCACGCCGTTTCAGAACACGTTTATCGAACTGCCGCTGAGTGAGGGAACCCATGAAATCAAGCTTATTTTCCGTCCCCGCGGACTGACGCTGGGACTGGTGATCACCGCCGGCGGCGTCCTGACAGCGCTGGCCTGCGCGCGGGCAGAACGAAAAAAACGAACTGAGAAGTCACGATTATGATATACTTATTTCATCAGACAGGAGGAACGCTGTGGAACCCAAAATTACTGTGATTGTGCCCGTTTACAACGTGGAAAATACTTGCCGGAATGTCTCGATTCGTTAGCCTGCCAGACCTATAAAAACTTGCAGGTGCTGGTGGTCAACGATGGTTCGACCGATTCCTCCCCGCAGGTTATTGAGGACTATGTGCGCCGGTTTCCGGATCGTTTTGCGCAGCTGAATAAACCCAATGGCGGGTTGTCGGACGCCCGCAATTTCGCGATCGGCAAGGCTGAAGGCGAATGGATTGCCTTCCTTGACAGCGACGACTGGGCTGATCCCGAGTATTACGCGAAAATGGCAGACGTCATGGCGCGGGGCGCAGACGTCGTGGTCAGCGATATCGAATATTTTTTATGAAAACGGCCAGCCGTCCTGGATCATGCCGGGGCTGAATCCGCATGCCTTCGACAGTCCGGTAAAGCAGGCGTTTCTATCGCCGATGTTCGCCTGGAACAAGCTCTACCGCGCGGACTTCTTCACCCAGAAGCATTATCGCTATCCGGTGGGTACCTGGTATGAGGATATTCCGGTCACGATACCGATCTTCGCACAATCCCAAACGATCGGAATTCAGCACGAGGCGCGGATTCATTACCGCCAGCGGGAAGGTTCGATCATGTCCGTCACCAGAGCGAGCGGCTGAAGAAATCTTTCCGGTCATGAAGCAGGTCCGCGATCAGTTTGCGGAAATGGGCCTCAGCGAACGGTATCACGATGAGCTGGAATATTTACATATTGAGCATCTGCGTCTGTACGGCATGTTCCGCTTTTTGCGCTCGCCGCTAACCAGCGAGCTGAAAGCGATGAGCGACGTCGTGATGGCGGAGTTTTACCCAAACTGGAAAAAGAATCCCTACATCCGCAATTTAGGCTGGAAGGATCAGCTGTTTTGAAAACCTTCGGCAGTCTGACGCTGCCGCCTCTACAAACACGTGATTCATTAAGATAGGAGGAGCTTATGCGCACAAAATATTCGTTTTACAATTTTTTGGAGCCTGATCACCAGCGTCGCTCTTCCGATTTTCGGATTTATCAAAGCTGCGGATGTTCATCGACTTGTACGGCAGCGACCTCAATGGTCTGCAGCTGACGATCATGAACGTCATCACCTTTCTGAATGTCTTTGAGCTGAGCTATTTGCTGGCCTTCCGCCAGCTGTTGTTTAAGCCGCTGGCCGAGAACGACCGGGATCGGGGTGCTGTCGATCTATAACGGCGCCGTCAGGTGTTCCGGTTTTGCCGGCATGGCGGTCTTGGTTGTCGGCGCGCTGACCGCGCTGTTGTTCCCGATGTTCGCTGAATCACCGCTGGGCTATGGCGAAACGGTGACGATGTTTTTAATCCTTTGTGTTCCTTTTGGTTTGTCTTATTTTCTGATGGGACCGAATTTTGTCATCATCGCCGATCAAAAGGAGTACAAAATCAACATCTGGATCCAGACGATCGCCATTTTTTGCGGATGGTGCTGATGGTCGGCGTCATCCTGCTGAAGCTGCCGTATATTTATATCTTCTTGATCGAAGGCTTGCAGGTGTTCATCGCCAACTTCATCGCCCGCCGGATCGCTTTGAAAACTATCCGTGGCTGAAGGAAAACAAACAGCTGCCCTATGACGACGCGTTCCAGAAAAACGCCAAGATATACGATTATCCAGCGCCTCTCGACGCTGGCCACCAACAATACGGACAACCTGGTGATTACCTTTATGGGCTACACGATGACCAGCGTCTATGGCTTACAGCTATCTGACCGAGTCGGTATCCAAGATCATCAATTCCGCGATCACCTCGCCGATCAACAGCTTCGGCAACGTGTTCAACGATTCCGGCGCGGATTCGTACAGCGTCTTTACGGAGTTCTTTAACTTCGCCGTGTATATCGCATCGATCATCGGCGTGTGCATCTTCGTTGTGATCGGACGGTTCGTTTTGATCTGATGAAGATGCGGCCGGAGTATTCGGTGACGATTCTGATCGCCTTCCTGTTTGCGATCAATATTTTCTACATGACGATGCGCGAGCCGATCATCATCTGCCGTGACGCCAACGGTTTGTTCAAAGACGCGAAAAACAATGCGTATTTACTGGCGATCTCCAAGGTCGTCCTGTCGATTTGCTGATCCAGCCGTTAGGGATCGCGGGCGTGCTGGCAGCGACGATGCTGACGAACTGGACCGTTGATTTCTTATACAATCCGGTTCTGGTCTATAAAAAGTGTTTCATCTGAATCCGCTGCGCTATTACAAGATGGTGTTTACCCGGCTGGGCGTAGCGATCCTGATCGGCGCTGCGGCGTATGCCGGCTGGCAGACCCAGCAGGCGTTTGTGACGTCCTCCACCTTGCATTTCCTGATGGGATGCGTGGCTCTGGGATTGATCGTGTTTGTTGTCTTTACGATTGTTTACTGGTTCTCCTACGCCTCCTTCCGCAACAAACTGATCCAGCGTGGCTGGCGTTTAATCCGGCATAAGATGAACAAGAACAAAGAGGTGCAGGCATGAAGAAAATTATTCAATGGCTGTGCGGCTTTTTGTCTGTTAGCGGGATTGCTGAGCGGCTGTCATACCAAGTTTATTCAGGATCAGGTGGAGATCTATGCGCCGGAGGATCCGGAGCTGTTCAGCACCGCGGGAATCGACGCGCAGGGCTATCGTCTGGATGCTCAGACCGAACACTGGATTCAATCGCAGATTCTGCGCAGTTCCAAGAGCTTTACGATTTCGTTCTGGTTTAAACCGGAAGCGAACTTTGAGTGGACGACCTTGCTTTCGATGGGCCGCGATGACCGGCATGTGATGCAGCTGGCGACTTCCGGCAATCCCACCGGCGAGCGCTGCGGACTGAATTATTCGATTCAGTCGGGAAACAAAGCGTACCGGGTTATCTCTGAGAAGGAAGCAACGGTCGAAACCGGCATTTATAACCATATCGTGCTGACCCAGGAGGGCAACACGGTCACGTTGTATCTTAACGGCGAGGAAACTGCGTCGGGCAATGTGGCCAAGCAGGTGAAACAGCTGCGGACAGACGAGCTGATCCTTGGCAAAAGTTTGATCTACAACGACCCGCAGGCGGAAGGCACGTTCCAGAATTTCCAGATTATCAACCAGGCCTGGACCGCCGAGGAGGTCCAGGCGGAGTTTGACCGTTTCTATCCGAAAGCTGTGCTGGATACGTTCCATTTCAGCAATCAGGACGATCTGACCGGCAATCTCTGGTTTGCCGAGAATCCGGTGCGCGATCTGTATTTCAGCTGGTCCAGCGATAAGCCGGAAATCATTACGGATCAAGGCAAGCTGACGAAACCGACGGCGGCGCAGGGCGATCAGGAAGTAACGATCACCGCGAAGGTGGAACATAAAGGCAGACCTTTACCAAGGACTTCAAATTTGAGGTGCTGGCCGATTCGCCGAAGACGCGTTTAAAGCGCGATCGGATCGCCGTGAATAACGACTTCCAGCCGCTGATGAACGAAAACGACGTGCTGCCGGCTGCGGCGGAAAATGGCTCACAGCTCGAATGGACAGTGCTGTCCGGCGGGATTGAGCTGCAGGAAAACCGGATTGTTAAAACCACGGCTTCAGAAAAGGTTAATGCCCGGCTGCAGGTCACAATCCGGCAGGGAGAGCTGAGCGAAACAATCGAACGCGACGTTGTCGTACTCGATGCGTTTACCGGGTATGTGCTCTCCTATTTTAACGGCGAGCTGGGCGAGGAGCGCGGCAAGCTGGCTTACAGCCGTGACGGGCTGCATTGACTGATCTGAATCAAGGGGAAGCCGTGCTGAGTTCTGAGCTGGGCAACGGCCGGATCCGTGATCCATTTATCGGCCGGGATCGAGATGGAAATTTTGTGCTGCTGGCAACGGAGGGATTTGACAATCCGGATATTTATCTCTGGCGTAGTTCAGATTTAGTGACGTTTACCGATCATCAGCTGGTGCCGGTTTCACTTTGGGATCCGTTCTTAAAGATGAGTGGAACCCGCGCCTGGGCTCCGGAAATGTGCTATGACCCGGACCAGGATCTGTATTACATTTATTTCTCCGATCCGACAGAGAAGGATGAAAGCGCGCTGTATTATGTGACGACGCGGGATTTTGAACATTACAGCTATCCGGGCAATTTCTTTAAACCGGGCTATACCGTGATCGACGGAACGGTGCTGCAGGCACAGGGAAAATACTGGTTGTTCTATAGGATGAACGGAAAGCGGCGCAGACGATTTATTACGCGTCGACGGACGCGCTGTCCAAGCTGTTCGGCGAAGCTTACGATCAGGAATTCCTGTTTCCGCTGCGGTTTATGGAAGGCCCGTTCGTCTTCCCGGTCAATGGTGAAGATCAATATTACCTGTACGAGGACTATTACCCGTACGGGAACCTTCCATGTCGCGCAGTTCTCAACGCTGGGCGAAGACAGTGATCTGCGCTGGCTGGAAGAATCGGAATATACGCTGCCGAATGAGGATGTCCGTCATGGATCGGCCACGCCGGTGACAGAGCAGGAATTGCAGCGGCTGCTTCAAGCCTATCCGCCAGCCTTGATCGATTAAAGGGACAAAAAGTCAGGTAGAGAAGGAATTCACTTCTTTACCTGACTTTTTGCGATCAGTAATAAAACAAGCTTCAGTGGAGGATTGGCTCAGAGATCACGATCGACTAAATGGAACCACGGAATGGTTTTGGAGAGAGATCCATTTTCGTCGGCCATGATGTAAAGGGTAGAGATGTGGGATGAGATGGTGAAAGGAAGAAGAAAGCTGAGATATCAGGAGTCCATAGTCAAAGACGGAGTACGAGGAAGCGAAAGGGGAAATCAATTGGGAAAGAAGATCAGAATCAAAAAAATGAGGGTACGACGCGGGAAGGTTTTGTGTTAAGATAGACATGGTAATAAATCCTTTCTTGAGTGTTTTTGGTCAAATTACATTTTAAGGATTTATTACTTTTTTTGTAAAGTCCTTTCCGCAATCATTTTTACACGATCTGAAAACATCGTTGGGTTGATTTTTGTTTGTTATTGGTAAACTATAGTTAAGAAAAATATCAATAGCATCTACTCTAAACTGAGTCTAAAAGGATTAAAGACTGTCACAATAGAAAGTAAGTTAATAGAGGAAAGACCAATAGATTGATTCAATCAGAATAAAATAAATTGAAGTGATTACGTTATTATTATTCAAAATGAATCACTTTGTTGAAAATAAAAAAGGAGAACTAATTTGTGAAAAGTATAAAATCTTAATGCAATGGAAATTTATTATAATTGAGGAGCAGTGATAATGATCCGTAAAATTTTGAGTTGCATTAACAAATTGATGTCTAGTGGCCGCGGATGGGTTTGTGAAATTTTCTTACTCATCATTGTAATTAGCTTGTTTATACAGAAGTTCACTGTCAATAATAACTCTTTCCCTGTGATACTGACAATGGATAGTTTAGGCTATGAAAATTCGATTACGGAAAATGTTAATCGTATAATTTATAGAAAAGATACCAATTTGTATGAATTAAGAGTAGCTAATACAAAGGATATAGGGAGTGATAGTTATCAATTCATTACCGTGAAATTGTATGATACCAATGATGTTAACAGCGCAGAGAAAAATTTTACTAGAAGAAACGCTATCTATAAAAAAGATTGAACAGGAATGGTTATCAGAGTGTAAGGAAAAATTGTATTTCTTTTAATAGTCTAAAAACATAGAAATGGATAAAGACTTCATTCGCCTTAATACTGATGAATGGAATGTAGAAAAAAAAGCATACGCACTCTATGATTATGAGAGTTATCCAAATAAGAAATATTATAGAAATTATGTGTATCTTCTAAAACAGAATAGAGTTTTAGTTTTGGAGTTTAGTATTTCATTTCCAATGACACAGGAAAGAATAAATGTTTTAAAATGTTTAATTGATGAAGATATCTTTTAATAACGGAAGGTAATATAAAATCTTGTAGGGTTTTTGAAATGAGCAATAAAATTGTATAGGTTTAGAAAAAGTAAAAAATGGATAGGTAGTCGATACTGTAAAGAGCGAAAAGACTACCTATCCATTTTATTTAACTAAGGGTTCAATGAAGAAAAAGGATTAAAGCTGAAGGTTAGCGAGGTTCAGAAAAATCATCAGTAGGAAGCGAGAAATTCTTTTTGCGGTGTTTCTTCCTTCCTGTCGTCGAGAAGATAAAAGCGGTGTTAAAGAATAAAAACAGCGCAGGATTTAAAGCAGTACAGAGCTCTGGCATGAAATCTCTCAAAGTTAGAAAAGCCGTGAGAAATGGTCTTTTACCGCAGACAGCCTGAAAGACCGAGATTGATCTAGAATAATGAAAATGAGCACTATAAATAATAAAAGTGTGATAAAACTTCACTTAAATTACTATAATAATGTGATAAAACTTGTTTTCCTCATTGAATATATAAGCGGTTTTTGAGATGACTAAAGATGTTGATCGGATTTTACAAAATTTGATGTTGGCAAGTAGTCAAAAGATTGTCCCGGAAAAAACACTTCTTATTTTTGTGAACCGCTACTTGAACTTCACAACCCGGTAGCTGTATTGTCCATACGCCGGAATCATTTCCGCGATGACTTCCCGGTTCTCAAAATCGATCTCGCTCATTAAGGAATGGACGCTGCCCGTGCCCCAGCCGATCACATAGGTGTCCGCTTCGGTCTTCATCACTGAGCCGGTCGCAAACGAATATTTCCCCGCAACGATCATTTCCTGAAATGACGTCACGGATCGATTCTTTTCATTCAGCTTGAATTCCAGAATCCGCGTCTGTTCGTTGGCGTTGCCGTTGTCAAACAGAAGCAGAGTTCCCGCATCCGTCAGCTTGGCATAATGCTGGCGGGAGAAAAGCTGTTCCTCAGTTAACCCGAAATCATCGCCCAGACCGCCTAAAGTCCACAGAATCTCGCCGGTCTTCCGGTCAATCTTTAAAACCTCGTCCAGATTGCGGAACGAAGCGATCACATGGCCATCGTTCGGATCGACGCACAGACTGTTGATATGCGCGTAATCCGCGGCATAATAGAGATCGTTCGTGTTGGTATAGTCGTTGTTTTCCACAGATTGTTTTAACAAGGCCGGATAATCGCTGCTGCACCACTCAAAGATGACCTCATCATCCTGAATTTCCTGAATCAGCGCCGCCTTGATCCGGACATACCGTCGTTCGCTGGACATCCATATATTCTGATCCACGGAACCGGTGATCAGATAATGGTTCTCACCCAGCATCAGGAATTCATGATTTTCACACATCCCGCCCGTAGGCAGCGCATTTGAAGGCAGGAGTTCAACCTGTTTGATCCGCTGATATTGATCATCCAGGATATTGATATGACCATATTGCACGCCCATATATAACAGATGATCGGAAATGTTCGCCGTCGGTTCAAAGAAGGAATAATAGGTGACGCCGTCAATTTCATGCTTTTGAAAGTTCATGACCGAACCGCTCTTATTATAAAATCCGCGGTAGTAATACAACAGCTGCCCGTCGTTATCCATTTTAAAGATGTAGGAATCGCCGTCGTCATTCATCAGATCGCCGTAGTAATCCCCTTCGCTGAGGCTGTGACCTGTGAACTGCACAGCCGGAAAGCTGTCCGGCAGCGTTTGAACGGTGACGTTGCGCCGGCAGTCTCCTTTACGGATCGTCAGCGTGGCGGTTGTCTGCGGACTGAGCTGATCCACTTCGATCGTGGCTGGAGACGTCAGCTTCTGACCATTCCAGCTGAGCCGAAGATCCCGGTCGCTTGTCGTCCAGGTCAGGATGTTCGCCGTTTCACGGCTTAACGACAGCGGCGCGGCAATCGGAGCGGTTTGGGAGAGATCCAGCGAGAGCGGCAGACCGTTGATCTGAATTTCCAGGTCGCTGGTCGTCAACAGGTCGCCGAGATGACTGCCATCGGCGCTGATGCTGATGGTGCAGCCCGCGGCTTCCTCGGAAGAAAAGCCCAGGGCGGCGAAGAAAATCAAAGCAAGGCCCAGCAATCCCCAGGGTAAAAGACGAAGCAAGTCAGAACGATTCCATTTCATGCATTTTCACCTCATGGGATTATTATAAAAGAGAATCATGGAATTTGGGTGAAGAATGTCATAAAAATGTAATAAATTTGAAATCATTACTAAAAAGAAGCCGGATTTTCTCAGGCAGCCCGAAGGACAGACTTTGAGAAAACCCGGCTTTATTCCCTGTTCAGCAGGATGAAGTTTCCGTGCTTTCCGGCATCGGCGTCTCGCTGCGGATGACGATCTGATCCTCCAGATACAGCCGGATCAAAGCGAGTACTTCCGGACACACACCTTCGTCCTCAAATAAGACATGATGGCCATTCTCAATGATGAACATCTGCTTCTGAGCCGAGGGCATTTTGGCGAAGGCGATCCGGGAGCTTTGCGGGGAGACGATGCCGTCCTGGGATCCGTGGATTAACAGCACCGGACAGGAAATCCGCGAAGCGTAAGGCCGGAACTGAACGACAACGTCGATCAGCGTCTGAAAGAAATTCGCGGGCAGACCGTTGAAGTTGGCGATCTCCTGCGGCGATTCCAGATGCGTGAAATGGGTGATCAACGACGCCAGGATGTTCCCGGTGTTTTCAGATTGATCAGATCGAAAGCCGGCGCGGTTAAGATCAGCTTTTCCACCGGCAGCAGCGTGGCGATCCAGCTGGCAATGACGCCGCCCATAGAAAATCCGCCGAGAATTACCTTTCTTTGTTTAAGCAGTTCCTTCTCCACGACATGCAGCGCCCGGTTCGCCCATAGAATTCCGTTGGAATCTTTGGGATCCTCAGGATCGAAAAGTTCGGGCATTAAAATATCATAATCATTTTCAAACGCCTTTTTGAAAGCCTCCAGCTCGCCTGTCCGTTTTCTTCCAAAGCCATGCAGGAAGATGATGACCGCTTGGCGCGCGCTCCTTTCAGCGGGTTTTCAAGAATCATTTTGTTTCCTCCAATTTTGTCCTATTATATCATACAAACATTGGGAATCCTTCTTTTTGTGATAAAATGAAGGACGGGAAAAGGTCTTTAACAGAAAGGCAGGAATAAGGGTTGAACTGTAACAACAAGTATGATGTCGTCATCATCGGCGGCGGCATCGGCGGACTGATGTGCGCTTATCGTATTGCCGAGCGGGATCCGGAAGCGTCGGTTCTGCTTCTGGAACGGGGATTGATTTAGAGCATCGGCAATGCCCGATCATTTCAGGAAAGGCGGATAAATGTCTGAAATGCGAACCGTGCGCAGTGATGGAAGGCATCGCCGGGGGTGCATTCTCCGATGGCAAGTATATCATTTCAACGGAATACGGCGGATGGCTGCCGGATTTCATGGAACCGGCCAAGGTCATGGATTATATTGAACAGGCGGATCAGGTGCTGATGCGCTTTGGGGCGCAGAAGGAACGGTTTGTGCCGAATGATGAATTAAAGCAGCTTTGTCTGCGCTACGATCTGCATATGCAGCAGGCGCAGCTGAAGCATCTGGGGACGGATGCCAACCTGAAGACGATGCAGCGCTTAGTCGACGATTTGAAGCAGCGCGTTCAGATTGAAACGCTGTGCACCGTCACGGATGTCAACAAGGAAACCCATGAGGTCTTCTTCACTCACCGCGGCTTAAAGCAATACAGCGTCGTCGGCGACAAGGTGGTCTTTGCGGTCGGCCGGGCTGGCAGCCGGGTTTTCCTGGACTGGTGCAAGCGCAACGGCGTGGCCTGCGCGAACAATCAGGTCGATATCGGCGTGCGCGTTGAATTGCCCGCGATGGTATGGGAACATTTCTCCAAAAAAATTTATGAACCGAAGATCCTGTATCGCTCGAAGGCGTATGGCGATACGACGCGGATGTTCTGCTTTAATGAGCGCGGCTTAGTCGTCACGGAGAATACCGACGGGGTACTGACGGTCAACGGTCATGCGTACAAGGAGCTGGACCGTAAGACAGACAACTCCAACTTCGCTTTGCTTTTGCACGATCCGGTTTACCGAACCGTTTAACGATCCGATCGATTACGCCCGCTACGTCGCGTCGCTGGCGAATAAGATTCCGGCGGCAGCGTGCTCGTCCAGCGCTTAGGCGATCTGGAAAGCGGCCGGCGTACCGATGAGAAACGCTTGAAGCAGTCGACGGTCAGACCGACGCTGAACGCCGTGCCGGGCGATCTGAGCCTGTGTATGCCGAAGCGCCAGCTTGACAACATCATTGAAACGCTGCACGCGCTCGATAAAGTCGCGCCGGGCACCGCTAACTATGATACGCTGCTGTACGGCGTGGAATGCAAGTATTATCCGCCCGTCCGGACTGCGTTGACTTTGAGATCAAAGACTGCCCGGGAATTTACGCTTTGGGCGACGGCGCAGGCTTTACCCGCTCGTTGTCTCAGGCGGCGGCCAACGGACTGATCATCGGTGAAATTTTGACAAAAAATAAATCAATTCCATTGCCGAAGGCCCATAAATTGACTATAATGAACATGAAAGAAAGAGGGAGTAAAATTATGTCAGAAGAAAAAGTATTAGTTGAAGTTTCCGCACGGCACATCCATCTGACCGATGCCGACGTCGAAGCTTTGTTCGGCCCAGGATACAAATTAACGGTTAAGAAGGAGCTGTCCCAGCCAGGCCAGTTCGCTTCCAACGAAAAGGTAACGATCAAAGGCGAACGCGGCGAAATGAAGCTGTCCGTTCTGGGACCAACCCGTCCTGAAACGCAGGTTGAGCTGTCGCTGACTGAAGCGCGCACCGTCGGCGTCAAAGCGATGATCCGCGAATCCGGTGATATCGAAGGCACGCAGGGCATTACGATTATCGGCCCGGCCGGCTCGATTGAAATCACCAAGGGCGTGATCGCGGCGAAGCGGCATATTCACATGACCCCGGCTGATGCTGAAAAGTACGGCGTCACCAACGGTCAGATCGTTTCCGTGAAGATCGATACCGACGGCCGCAGCCTGACGTTCGGCGATACAGTTGTCCGCGTTTCTGAAAAGTACGCGCTGGCGATGCATATTGATACTGACGAAGCCAATGCGGCGGCGATTTCCGGTTCCGCCCTGGGCGAAATCATTAAATAAGGAACGATCGTTTCCCGATATCAACTTAAAAAAGCGGCGAGGTCCGCTTTTTTGTGTTTTGTGCAGGGTTCACGGTTAAGAAAGAATCTGAGCTTTTGTTTTCATCTCTGAACGCAAGGTCGTATGCTCCGCGGAATCAACTTTTGAATTATACAAGCAAGTTAACGATCGCCGGTGCAAAAAAAGAAAAACCGGGGTTTCGGTTTTCCGTTGGGATGTGATTTTTTTGTTGTGACGAGCTTTGTTTATTCCGTCTCCGTTTTCGCCTCCGGCTGAGTTTGATTGGCAATCACCAGATTGCTGCAAAGCCATTTGCCGCTGACGTTTAAGAATGTCATCTGATAAGTGTTGGAATAAGTCTGCGACTTCTCACCTTCGATCGTAACGACATAATCGAACGAAATTGTACCGGTGAAACCGACGTCTTCGCCATAGCTGATCAAATCGCTGATATGCATGTTATCGAAACGATAGGAATCATGGGTGGAGAAGTAACGATTGACAAAGCTGGAAATCGCTTTGTAGTAATCCGTGCGGCGGTATAAATACTGCTGCAGATCGGAGAAGCGGGTGTCCTCAGAAATGTATTTCGCATAGGTCATCGCGGTGTCGCGGATTCGTGTCCGCATGATTTCCTCCATCGCTCCGTTTGGCTGATCCCCGATGTAGAAGCGGTCGGCCAGTGCGTCCTTGACGATGCTGTATTTCGTGTCGTTCTGGGTTGTAACCGTCGGAACGCCAACGAGATTATCAATATGATAACGGGTGACTAACGGCGCCTGGTTCAAGTCAAACAAGTTGGAATAGGCGTCGGAGCTAACATTGCGCTCCGTGATGTAATTCTCGTTCAGCCGGATGCCGTTGACGTAGACCTGCGCGTCGCCGAAGACCTCGATATAGAAGTTGCGCGCGTCGATGACGGTCCGCACGTTCCACTGCTTGGCCTCTTCATTGTAGATCAGCTCCAGCGTCGAGATTCTCTGCTTGTCGACGATCATGTCATAATAGAGGAATGTATCGTTGGAATACGCTTTTTGGAGAACACCGCTCTTTTCAGATCGACGCCCTCATAAATCGACTTGAGATACTCGATGTAAGGTTCTTTCTCATTGAATTGAGTGAAAATCACCGTGGAGTTTTCGTAAATCTTATCATAATTGTCCGCCTGAAGCAGATGAACGTAAGCGGTCATTGCTCCGTTCGGCGTGCTTTTTTCATAGTTTTCCAAGACCTTCCAAGTCAAAAAACATGATCGCGCTGCCCAAGATCATTAATACCAGAAACAGCTTCAACAAAAAATAGAGGAATTGCTGATTGGAAGAGTTGATCTTTCTGCGCTCCCGTTCAGAAGCTTCACGGATCCGCTCAACCGATAAATGCCACAGATCGGTAGTTTCTTGTTTCCTCCGGTATGACCTTCGGGGCTGTGATGCAGGACGGCTTCCGTTTTCTTTTTTTTTCTTCGGCGGATTGTCGGCCTTGGCTGGCTTTGCCGGACGTTTAGACGTCGGACTGCCCGCCGGTTTTTTCTTTTCGGCGCGGCCGCCGGCTTTTTTGTTCGTCGTTGTTGCTCATGAGGCCCTCCTGTTATTTCACGATAAAGGCGGTCGGTACCTTGCGGTCTCCGTTCATGGAAACCACGTTGTTGATAATCTGACCGTCGTAGACCATGACGGAGGAAGAACCGCCGTCCAGATTCGCCGCGTTCATCGCGCCGTATTGGGTCATGATGTCGATGCAGTCGGAATAGGAAGCGCCCAGACTGGTCGTCTGCCGGCCGTCGATGACTAACAACAGCACAGCGCCGTCTTCCCGCTGACCGATGACGGTGCGCGGATTCACGCCGCCGCCGGTGCCGGTGACTTCAACCGGAACGTAATTGACAATGAAGATCGGTTTAAATGTAACGGCGTCGCGCAGTCCGTATTCCAGTGCCTGCCGGCCGGTCATGTTGCCGACGATCAGCTTGTTCTGCTCGTTGAAGCCGATCACGGAGTTGTAATCGTCTAAACCGCCGCTGACCAGTTCGCCGTCCTGAATGACAATGCCGTAGGGAATTCCGCCGGTTCCCTGACCGTTGGGATCGTCGAAGCCCCGGCGTTGATGCCGGCGATCGCGTCGTTCGCTTTGACGTATTCCTCCACGAAGTAACCCTCATTGCTGTTGCCCAGGTCGGAATTGACCGCCAGATGGATTCGCGAAGGATCATAGACGATCATCAGCTTGCCTTCGTAGGTCGGACCTTTGATATCAATAATTTCAATTTTATCTTTCTTGCTTTCGTCGATGACGAAATCGGTTTCTGAATCCGTGATTTCATCCGTATCGCTGACGGAGTTGCGGTTCATGATCGTTTCCATTTCCTCTTCCGAGAAAAACAGCCGGGCGATACTCTTTAACGTCCGGGTTTCCATCATCGTGCTTGTCAGCAGGTTGCTGACGGTGACCGACGGACCTTTCAGCACGATCATCGCCGAGCCGTAGACTGTAATCATGCCCGCCAGGATCAAAACGCCGGCGATCATATACGTTTTCTGTAAAATCGTAAAGGGTTTGATTTTCCGCGTGCGGTTTCGCTTTCGCTTTGCCACCCAATCCCACCTTTCTATCTCTTGGAACTTTACATTAATTGATCTGCCGAAAGATTACATTTCAGCTCAGATCAGGCTTTTAACAGGTTCGTGTATCATTATAGTATAAAAGCGAGAAATTGTCATAGAAAAAAAAGCTTTCATTCGGCGAACACTTTGTAAGGATCGGTCTATTTCAGAAACGGCAGCCACTTGCGGATGATCGCCGTCATGATCATCGTCAGCGGGAAGACGAAGCAAAACCGCACCGCGCCGTTAGTTAAATACAGCGAACCCAACAAGATTTCGCCCAGTTCCAGAAACATCGCGTGACAGAAATAGATGACGGTGCTCGACTCGCGCAGGGTTTTGAAGTCCAGTTTCCAATCCAGCCTTGTCCGCAACAGCCCCGCGAACCAGTACAAAGATAAACGGCACGGTCATTAAATACATGTTGTAATCCAGTGCCCAGTGGAAGTGACGCACGGTAAACGCTTCGACGACCAGCAGCCCAAACGCCGCAGCCGCCTTGGCAAACGGATGGCGGATTGCTTCCACCCGGTTTTGATCCGCCAGCGCCATGCCCAGCGCGACGAACAGCACGCCGAAGAACAGGCCGTTGCGGGTCGTGAACATTAACAGGAAGTAAGTGTTGACCGATTGCAGGAGAATTTCGTTGGTGATCAGTCCGTGGTACGTTTCGATCAAGCCGAATAAAAACAACACGCCGCCCAAGATCAATAACGCTTTCATTGAAAATTTCTTTAAAAACAAATGACAGAACACCATCGCAAAGATCAGCGCCGACATATACCACAGATGAAAGTAGGTGCCGATGTTGAACAGCGCAATCGGCAAGGCTGCCAGCCATAGCGCTCCGCTGATTTCCATCATGCTGCCCAGCTTGTGCATGCCGAAGGGGATGTAGATCACGCTCCAGATCAGATACAGCTTGATCAACCGCTTGATGTAGCTGCGGAAGTAATTCTCATCTTTGTGGCAGCGGCCGATCTGCATGAAATAACCGGCGGAAATAAAGAAAAACGGAATGACGATTCTTCCTAATATATTACTTGTGACAAAGCCCAGATCAGGCCAGACTTCATAAAGGGATAAGTGTGGACGACGATGACGAGAAACGCGCAGACAAATTTCATCGCATCGACGGCAGGATACTGACGGGTTTTGGCAGAGGTCATGGTATCGCTCCTTTAATCTACTCTGTTTTTAATAGGATACCACATTTAAGAAACAGGTGGGTATAAAACTGTTCGCTCTGAAAGAAAGATGAAAGAATTGAAAGCTCGAAAGCGTTGGAATTGACTTTCTTTGCGGCTTTCTCTACAATGAGCTTATAAAGTTAAATGCATCTAACATAACAAAGGAGGAGTGAAGATGAATGCAATTGCTTATGCGGCCCTGGGCACCGGATTTACGTTTCTTTTGACTTCGGCCGGCGCGGCGGTCGTCTTCTTTTAAAAATCAAATCGGCGGGAATATTCAGAAGGGATTCCTCGGCTTTGCGGCCGGGGTGATGGTTGCGGCCTCGGTGTGGTCGTTGTTAATCCCGGCGATCAGCGAGGCGGAAGCGATGGGCTTGGTCGGTTGGTTGCCGGCGGCGCTCGGCTTTGCGGCGGGCGGCGTGTTCCTGTATGGTTTGGACCATCTGCTTCCGCATCTGCATCTGGAAGAGAAACAGCCGGAGGGACTCAGCACGAACTGGAAAAAAGACGACACTGTTGGGTTCCGCGGTGACGCTGCACAATATTCCTGAAGGGATGGCCGTGGGTCTGGCGTTCGCGATGGCGGCGCAGCATCAGGATCCGGCAATGATGTCGGCGGCAATGGCGCTGGCAATCGGCATCGGGATTCAGAACTTTCCGGAAGGCGCGGCGATTTCATTGCCGCTGCGGCAGGAAGGCTTCAGCCGCTTCAAAGCGTTTCTCTACGGCAGCCTGTCGGGGATCGTTGAACCGATCTTTGGAATCCTGACTGTTCTGGCTGCTTCGCAGATCGCGGGTCTGATGCCGTGGCTGCTTTCATTCGCGGCCGGGGCGATGATCTTTGTCGTCGTTGAGGAACTGGTTCCTGAAGCCCATTTGGGCGAACATACCCACATCGGTACGCTCGGCTTCATGCTGGGCTTTCTGATCATGATGATTCTCGACGTTGCGCTTGGTTGAGTAAAAAAGAAAAAACGCATGATGGAACAAGCTTGGCCGATTCCTTATTGAAAATCGAAGGCAGGACGGACATTCGCGGCTGACCGCGCGAACCGTCCTGTCTTTTCTTTTTAATATGCGGTATAATGAACAAAAATAAGGAGTGGAAAGTTATGGATTGTGAATGGAGTAAAAGAACCTCGGACTTTTTAAGCATGACGCTGGCCAAGGATTATACGTCAGTTTCCTATGCCCTGCAAATCAACGGCGAGCTGGCGGCGGCCGATGCTTGGGCTGGCAGGATCAGCCGGGAAAAATTGCGGCGACCCCGCAATGCACCTACAACGTAGCTTCGGTATCGAAAATTTACTGCACCGCGGCGGGTGATGATCTTAGTCCAGCGTGGTTTGGTAGAGCTGGATACGCCGGTCGTTCAGTATGTGCCGGATTTTAAAATGCTCGATGAAGATTATAAAAAATCACGGTGCGGCATTTGTTAAATCACGCCAGCGGGCTGCCGGGAACACAATGGAAAGGCTTTTCCGTCACGGCGTTAACGGAGCGGGATTATTATCAGGAAGTACTCGACTACCTGGCGATCAGTCACCTGAAAGCAAAGCCGGGCGAATATTCAGTTTACTGCAACGACGGCTTCACCCTGGCGGAAATCGTCGTCGCGCGCGTCAGCGGTCAGCGGTACAGCGAGTTTCTGCGCGAGAACATCACGGATCCGATCGGAGCCGGTTCGACCGGACGATTGAAAACCGCAATCCGGAGAATCCGTTAGTCCATGAAAAAAGAAGCCGGAAGAGCTGTTGTTAGTCGAGGGCGCGGGCGGTCTGACGACGTCGATGATCGACCTGTGCAAATTCGGCCAGCTGTTCTTAACGGAAAATCCGGTGCTGAGCGAAGCGAGCAAGCGGGAAATGGCGAAGAAACAGGGCGTTTCCTTTTGCCGCAGGATCAGAAAAGTCCGGCTTACGGTTTAGGCTGGGATACCGTCGATTTCCGCGATCCGGATTTTGATCTGGGCGAAGGGGTGCTGCGCAAGGGCGGCAACAGCTTTCAGTTCACCTCTCAGCTGATTGTTATTCCGAAGTACAATGCGGTGCTGGCGATCAGCGAAACCCATGACTGCAAGATCGACGTGACCCAGGCGGCGCTGCATATTTTAGCGCAGTGGCTGCTGGACAAGCAGGGAATTTCGATCTACCGCCGGTCGCAGGCTATTCCGCAGGCGGTTTCTGAGACCTGCTGCGGCACCTATCTGATGCCCAGCGCGATCGTTAAGGTTGCGATGCAGGGCGGGACCGCGCATTTTCAGGAAACACCGCTGAAAGCGCAGGCTTATCCATGGGAAACCTACCTGCGCTATGACGGAAGCCGCTGGATCGCGAATGAAAAGTCAATTATTTCTTTGCCGAAGCTCAAGGTGATCAGTATCTGATGAGCGAGATGAACGGCCAGACCTATCCGGTCGCGATGAAGGCGAAATCTTTTTAAACCGTTAAGCGATGTCTGGAACCAGCGTCTGAATCAGCGGTATGTTGTCGTTAATCCGAGTCCGGAGGATCTGGTCATCGGAGAGATCATGACGGGCTTCAGCCTGCAGGCGCTGCCGGGCTTTGAGGGCATCGTAGTCGCGTCCTTCAGCGGCCGGCAGGGCAGCGACGTATTACAGCGGCGGCTTTGACGGCAGCTTTATCCCGGCTGATGAGAATCATGGCGGGGCTTCCTGCGCACGCCGTGCAACGGCAGCCGCGATCTGATTGATCCCTATTTCTTCACCCGGGGAGACAGAACTGTGCGAGGTGGCTTCCTACCGATATCAGCGGACGGATACGCTGCCGGTCTACGAAGGCCAGGGCTTCGCTGAGCAGCCGCAGACGTTCCGGCTGGAGCAGCGCTTTGACGGAACCTCCTGAGTGTTCCGGAAGGCCGCCGCTTGATGGTGCTGGACGAGGATCTCAACGTCGTTGGGGACACTTTGAGCGAAGATCAGATTCAGCCTGCAACAAGCGGTTATCTGCTTTTGATCTGACCTGAGCTCTTCTCTATTTCCAAAGTAATCAAGCTGGAATCGGATGGATCCGATAAGCAGAGAAAAGATAAGACGCTGAATGTGCAGGGAGTGATCCTGCGGTCAGCGTCTTTTTTATATTCGCCAAGGATGAACGCTTCAGGAGGAAGCGGATGACAGGAACACTAATTCATGGCGGAGCTTCAAAAGTAACCCTAAGCGTGCGCGAAGCCGCCGTCATGCGACGATTTGGCTTCGTACAGAGCGGCGTCGGCAACTTTGGCCAGCTGCGTGTAATTGCTTCCGCGGCGCACGATCACCGCGCCGGCGGATAACGTGATATTCGGCATGTGCCGGCGCGCGGATTCGCTGACTAACGAAGCGTTGATGTCGCCGACGATCTTTTTGGGCCACGGTGTAGTCCTGCGTATTGGCGATAAAGATTGGAATTCGTCGCCATGCAGCCGGGAAGCCAAGTCCACGGTGCGGATACGGCCGATGATCATCTGGGCCGCCAGTTGATCACTTCATCGCCAACCTGATGACCATAATTGTCGTTGATCGTTTTAAAATGATCGCCATCCAGCATGATCAATATGCCGGCATCCGTTTCCTGCATGTTCTGGATTTGTTCCATTACATTCTGACGGAAGGATTTAAAATTCATCGTGCCGGTTAAATCGTCGATCGCCGCCGCTTTCTGCGCCGCTTTCAAGCGCGATTTCCAGCCGCTTCTGGGTCTGACCCATTCGACGTAGGCCTGCTGCAGCTCGCGCGTGTTCCATTCCTTATACGGCTCAAACCATAAACCAAGATCAGTTCCAGCACCAGGAACGGAAGCAGCCAGACCTCCGCGCGGTGGCGCCGAGCAGAGACCCCAGCGGCACCAGAATCAGAATTTGATAATCTTCTCCGGGGCTGAGATAGCCGTAAACCTGCCGCGAACCCAGCTTGATCAGCGAAGCCTTCCGCGGCTGATCGAGTAAGGTCTGAAGGCCATGCTCGCCTGCCTGCGAAACTGAGCGAAGGCTTCGGCCGCTTCGGCCTGTTCTTTCGCCTTCTGCCATGCCTCGGTTCCTTCTTCCAAGGCCTCCATGGCGGCCTGAGCCTGCTGCAGTGCGGTTTGGGCTGCCGCGGCGCCGGCGGTCAGGGTGCTGCCCAGATAGGCTTCCTCGGTGCTGCCGATGATCGTGCCGTTGGCGTCATAGACCAACAGCTGTTCCTGGTCATAGCTGCCCAGCTCGCGGACTAACTGCTGGATATTGCCCATCTTGATATCGTAGGCGAACACCGTTTCCTGATCCGGCTGCAGCTGGGAGATCGTGGAAAGAATGTAATGATTGGCGTAGCTCATATACGGCGGCGTGAAGACGATCGCGCCCTGTCCTTGAACGGCGTCTTGATACCAGGGTCTGTCCTGCGGCCGGTAACCGGTGCTTTCATATTGCGAATACGGCGTATCCCAGCTGTAAAGATAACGATCCTGATACACCATATAAACGCCGTCAAACGTATCGCCTTCAATCGCCGCCAGCTTGCGGTCCAGCGTTTTCAGATCATCCCAGATGACGTCAGGATCGGATGCGTCCAGGGTCTCGCTGAAAGCAGCTGCGCGAACAGCTGGAAAGAATGTGTAGTCCGCCATAACGCCGCCGAGCTTTTTCCTGCGCCAGCTCGCCGCGCCGGGCTAATACTTGCTGGATGTGCCGCGTTTCCTGAACGGCGATCAGACTGCCGGCCATCAGATTGACGATGAGAAAAAACAAGCCGAGAACGAGCTGGCGGTGCGGAACTTTTCTGCTTGACGCTTTCAATGGAACTCCCCCTTACTGAAAAAAGCGGAAACCGCCGTTTTTACGGGATAACGCTGAAAAACGGCGGAAAAGAAATTGAAAATAATGAAAACTGAAGATAGATTGATAATAAACTTGGTACTTATAATTCAATGATAAATCATTGTTAGGAAAAAAGCCAATTTATTCGTACAGGGTTGAATCATTCGTTCGATTTCTAGCATAATTTAGATTGAGTTTAGAATTGTGGAGCACGGATAAGCGTCGGAATGACTGCGGTCAGGAAAACTTCCGTTCTCCATTCCTTATTCAATGTCCATTCCTTAACTGTGTTTATCCATAATAGTTCTATGATAACTATACTGTCTGAAGCAAACGACTGTCCTGGTTTATCAGGTCATGCCATGCTGAAATCACCACAGGGAGGAAAAAGTTATGAAAAAATGGACTCGGCTTCTGGCCGCGGCCGCACTGTTGATTTCCGCAGCGGCCGCAGTGCTCCGGAAGCCAAAACTGAAACCTTGGAAGGCAAGGGCAATGGTTTCGGCGGTTTGATCACCGTCACCGTCACGCGTAAGGACGGGAAGATTACAGACGTCAAAGCGATCGGCGATCAGGAAACGCAGGGCATTGGGTCGCAGGCGATCGAACAGCTGCCGCAGGCGATCGTGAAAGCCAACTCCACCGACGTCGATAATGTCAGCGGCGCGACGTTCTCCAGCCAGGGGAATCAAGGACGCGGTCAACAATGCGCTGGATCCGCAAGCCTATCCGTATGTCGAAAAGGCGGAAAAGGAAGAAAAAGCCGAAGGAAGTCGCGGCATCCGATCTTTATCAGGGGTTGGCCGTCGTATCCAACGGTCGCTTAGGTCCGGGCAAGGATGACAAGGAAGTCTCGGTTTACAGCTTCAATGAAGTGGTGCTGAATGCTTTGTTTGATAAAGAGGGTAAAATCCTGGATCTGAACATCGACGAACTGGAAGTCGCGACGCCGAATTACGACGGCGCAGATATGCCGCAGTTCTCCGGATTCCCGGGACAAGGCGGATACAACAACGATGAAAATCATGACGGCAAGGTTGAAGGCAAAACGGCTGACAGCGAAGAACAATTCTTAGCTGAATTCAATACCTGGAAGACCAAGCGCGAACGCGGCGACAGCTACAAGCTGAACAGCGGCACCTGGGCGAGTGAGATGGATGTTTTCGAACAGCTGTTTGTCGGCAAGACGGTCGCTGAAGTCGAAGACTGGTTTGCCAAGTACACCGACGCCAACGGCCGGCCATTGCAGGCGGAAGCCAAGAGCGATGAGGACAAGGCGAAGTTCAGCGCCCTGACCGATGATGAAAAGAAGATGCTGGAAGACGTCCGCACCGGCGCGACGATTTCCCTGAAAGATCCGCACGGCGATTTCATTACGGCTTTGAAAAAAGCTTATGAGCTGCGTCAGCCGTTAGACGTCAAGGAAGCAGCGGCGGAAGGACTCGGCCTTGCTTCCAACGGCCGTGTCGGACCGGGCAAGGATGATCAGGAGGTTCAGGTTTACAGCTTTAATACGCTGGTGGTCAGCGCTCTGTTTGACGCTGAAGGCCGGATCGTTTCACTGAAGCTGGATGAAATGGAAGTTGCGACGCCGAACTATGACGGCGCGGATATGCCGCAGTTCTCCGGATTCCCGGGGCAGGGTGGATACAACAACGATGAAAATCATGACGGCAAGGTCGAGCAAGACAGCCGATACTGAAGATCAGTATCTGGCTGAATTCGATACCTGGAAGACCAAGCGCGAACGCGGCGACAGCTACAAGCTGAACAGCGGCACCTGGGCGAGCGAAGCCGATGTGTTTGAGAAGCTGTTTGTCGGCAAGACAATCGCTGAAGTTGAAGACTGGTTTGCCAAGTATACCGACGCCAACGGCCGGCCATTGCAGGCGGAAGCCAAGAGCGATGAGGACAAGGCGAAGTTCAGCGCCCTGACCGACGATGAAAAGAAGATGCTGGAAGACGTCCGCACCGGTGCGACGATTTCCCTGAAAAGACGGACATGGCGATTTATCCAGGCGATTAAAAACGCCTATGAAAACCGCCGTCCGATCACATTGAAAGCCGAATAAAAAGCGGCAATCCTCCGCCGGCTACTTTATACCCCTGCAAATTCGATAGATCTCAAGTCAAAAAGACGAACGCTGTTATGGACGTTCGTCTTTTTTCACTTCTGTTTGCCTTTGCGTCTGATCTGAATCAGCCCAAAATAGAAATCCGCGGACAAGGGAAGCCGGAGAATTTAAGAAAGATTTCATTTCTGGCGTAAGGAATGTGATGTAAAATAAGACAAGCAGAAAGGCAGGGGAATCGATGAAGGATACTTGGAAGCGGCAGCTGTTAGACAGCGGCGAACGCTTAATTCATATCGAATGTGACGATCAGGGAAGCCGAAGGCTGCGCGAAAGTCTGCGTCAGGAGGTTTCGCTGGGCATCGTCCAAAGGCAGGAGCCTTTATGAGGAAATGAAAACGGCGGAATATCTGCGCTTTTTCGCCCGCCTGTTCCGTTCGGTCTGTTCGGTCGAAACGGCGATGGAAACGATGCGGTTATCCGCACAAGCGCAGACGCCGGTCGGAAAACTCGATTTTCCCAGCGCCGCCGGCTGGCGATCGCCCGGGAAATGCTGCGGCAGCCGCAGATTCTGTGGATTGAGGAGCCGCTATTAAATTTAGATGAAACCAGCCGGGCTCTGATTCTGGACTGGTTAGAACAGCGTTCATCGCTGCGCGTCATTACGACGACGATGTCGCTAAAGCTGTTGTATCTGCTTCCCGGGGCTGCTTTTACGCTGGATGCGGACGAGCTGGTGGAACTGAACAACGAAGCGGAGACCCTGCCGCCTCATCCTGGCGATAAAATTCCGGTCAAGCTGGAAGATAAAATCCTCGTCTTTGATCCTCAGGAAATTGACTATGCGGAAAGCGTCCGGGGCAAATGCCGGATCGTTGTGGGCGGCAACGAGTTTATCACGTCCTCGACAATTCAGGAGCTGGAAGACCGGTTAGTCCGCTACGGCTTTTTCCGCTGTCATCGTTCCTACTTAGTCAATATGGAAAAGGTCAAGGAGCTGATTCGCTGGACACGGAATTCCTATGGGCTGAAATTAAAAACGCAGCCTGATGTTGATATCCCGTTAAGCAAGGGCCGCGTCGATGAGCTGAAACGGCTGTGGAATCTTTAACCGGCCGGCAGCTCCGTTGAACGGCGGATCTGCTCCGCTGGTTCATCCGCTGTTGTCCCGGACCGGCGTTTCCGATATAATCAAGCCGGCATCGAAAGGAGGATTCCATGATGGAAGAATGTATCCGGATCACCAACCTGACGAAGACCTTTCAGGGGAAGACGGCGCTGAATCAATTGAACTGCGTTGTCAGGCAAGGGAGATTTACGGTTTTCTCGGACCGTCCGGGGCTGGAAAGACCACGACGATCAAGCTGCTGACAGGCCAGCTGAGTCCGCAGTCCGGCGAGCTGACGGTATTGGGGCAGCCGGTGGTGTGCGGTTGCGGTTCTCTGTATTCGCAAATCGGCGTCTTGACCGATACCAGTGGGTTTTATGAGAAAATGACGGTCAGGGAAAATCTCAGACTGTTCGCCCGGATTTCCAAACATCCCAGACCCGCGTTCAGCAGGTGCTGACGCAGCTGGGACTGGCCGACCATCAGAACAAGAAGGCTGAAAGCTGTCCCGCGGCATGAAGCAGCGGCTGATGTTTGCGCGGGCGATTCTGCACCAGCCAAAGCTGTTGTTTCTGGACGAACCGACGGCGAATCTCGATCCTGCGACCAGCGCGGACGTGCATGCTCTGATCCGTGAGATGAACCGCCAGGGAACGACGATTTTTCTGACGACGCACAATATGGAAGAAGCCCAGAACTCTGCGATCGCGTCGCTTTTTTAAATGAGGGACATCTTGTTGAGGAAGGCACGCCTCAGGCGCTGCGGCTGAAATATGCCGAAGATAGCGTGGAGCTGTGCTACCAGGACGGCACGACCCTGCGGGTGCGCAAGGAGCCGGAAGCGATCCGGGAAGCGTTAAAACACGAAGGCAGGCTGCTGACGATTCATTCGCAGGAACCCGATCTTAAAACGATCTTTTTACAACTGACAGGGAGGGATTTACGATGAAGCTGAGAAGTCATGTTATGGCCGCCTTGCTGCAAAAGGATCTGAAAATGACGCTGATCAATAAGAATACGCTGGTCATGCTGATCTTGCCGGTCGTGTTCGCTGTCTTGTACGGCTATGTCATCCCGATGACTCAGACCCGCGAATCAACGAATTATATCATCGCGCTCTGTCAGATCATGAATCTGGCGATGACGCCGATCAGCTTATTGAGCATGATGGTCGCGGAGGAAAAAGAAAGAACACGCTGCGCACGCTGATGCTTTCCGATGTGTCCGCGGAAGAATTTCTGCTGAGCAAATCGCTGGTCGCCCTCTTTTAATGACGATCATCGCGATTGCCGACTTTCTGATTTTAAAAGGAGCGCCGGAACTTTTTGCGGTTTATCTGATCAGCGGCACCCTGGCGGCGATCAGCCTGTTGTTTCTGGGAGCGATGATCGGGTTGTTATGCAAGGACCAGATGGCAACCGGCACGCTGTCGGCGCCGTTTATGATTTTTATTATGCTGCCGGCGGTCTTCTCGACGATGAATCCAACGATTCACCTCATCGCGCAGTTTCTGCCGACTACGGCGTTTATCGATCTGATGATGCGTCAGGCCGCAGGGTTGCCGCTGATCAGCGGCGAAAGCTTGATGAGTCTGACGGTCATGCTTGTCTGGGCAGCCTTAGGCGCGCTGGCGTTTAATCAGGTCTATCGCCGTAAGGGAATCGACGGATAAAACAAGAAAAAACATAGAAAAAGGAAAATCTGAAACACGATTTTCCTTTTTTTTCTTTATTTAGAACGAAGGAGATCGGCCACGAGCATACCGCTTTCCAACTGCACGCCGATCAGGCTGCGGATCGGAACGACGGAATAATCGATATCGTTTTCCAACTCCGCCGCTAACTTGTCGAAACCGGCCTGCGCCTGTTCCAGCGCGGTCTTGGCCAGCTGCGGATCAATATTGGTGTGCTCGATTGCGTAATTGATCGCGCGCACGCTCAAGCCCCAGCTCAGCAGTGTGTAGAAACGCGTGATATCGAGGCAGTCGAAGGCTTCCGATTCCTTGCACGGCTGCTGGTAAGCTTCCGTCTTCTTATAATAATCAATCTGTGCCTGCGTGGACGCGTCGTTTTATCCACGGAAAGCAAAACGATCTTCGGGAACGGATTGTCCTCTGTCAGCCACGGCTTAACCGGTTCCAGGATCTTGCCGATCTGTTCAATCTGATCATGGCTGACCTGTTCGCCCTTGATCGCTGCTTCCGCGCGGGTGAACGGCATGATCGTGTCGAAACAATTTTGCGGGAGAAGAAATAAGGCAGCTCGGCGACCAGCGTGTAGGTGCCATATTGAGAAGCGTAATCGTCGGAGCTGGTGCCGCAGCTCATCATCGCTTCCGGATGTTCCATGCTTTGCTCATAGTAATCGTAAGAATCTTTGGAACCCGTCATTTTGTAGCAGGCCGGAGCGTATTGCGTGACGTAAACCATTTCCGGTTCGCCCAGATTCAGCGGGACATTCTGCTTTTCCGCCGCTTTGTAGAAACCGTCCCATAAGCTTGGCTCATCGCCGGATACATACCAATACGCGCCGCCGAAGCCGGCATTGTGCAGCGAATACATGAATTCCGGTTTCACGCGGTCGATGATGTTCATCAGCACCTGAGTTTCCGGAATCGGCGTTGTCCAGCTGTAATTTTTGTAAGTGAACGGGAACGTCCATTCCGCCTGTTCCGAACCGACCGGACGGAAGAAATTCCGGCGTAATTGGTAATCGTAAACGGCCCTTTGAACCAACCTTCATTCAGCTTTGTGCCGTCGACGTCGATGCTTTGATCAGATACCAGGTATAACCCAGTTCGCGGCGCAGTGCTTCATCTTCGCATAAACGGCGTGAGAAATATTCCAGCATCATCGCGCCCATCGGTTCGTTCGGATGCGGACAGCCGAACAAAGGCGTTCTTCGGGCCGTCGCCGATCTTCAGGCAGTAGATCGGATGACCGCCGTGGAGGTTCCCTCTTGCGTGACCGAGACCAGATCCGGATAGTCTTCGGCCAGCGTCAGAGTGCTGGCGTCCATTTCATCCACGGTCAAAAAAATGGTCGTAGGCCGGGATTTCGTCGATTAGTTTTTTAAAGTCCATGCTTTGTTTCTCCTTTCAGCAAGTAGATTCATTTTATCATGAGCGGTTCCTTTTGGGCGGCGCTTTCTGAAAAAAATGCTGAAAATGCGAAAAGATCTTTTCCCGCTTGTAACAATTTTCAATCCCTGGATTTACAGAATCGTCAATACCGCGCCCAGCGCCGCGGCGTAAGGCGCGTGATCGGGGATCAGAAAGTTCACGTTATAGATCCGGCTCATCCTATCATAAAGCGGTTTGGCCTGCGGCAAGACAGCCAGCGCACCGGTCAGCACGATCGTTCGGGTTGTATCCTGACGTACTGCCAGGATTGCCATGACGCCGATCGTTTCGAGAATCATATTGATGAGTCCGGCAGCCTGGTCTGCGGCGCTGCCCTGAGCGTCCAGCTTTCCGAAATTCGCGGCGGTCAGATCGGAATTCAGCGTCTGCATCGCATCGCGGGTCAGATCGCCGACCTTCAGATCGACATTCGCGGAATGACCGGAGAGCGACAGCTGGATAAAATCCGCGGTTTCCATTCCGGTTAGCCGCAGCGCCAGCCCCGCCAGCGTGCCGCCTCCGACACCGGTGCCGCCGATATGTCGGATCCGGGCATGATCCGCCCGGATTAGCGCTGTTCCGGTGCCCATACTGACAGCCAGAATGTCCTGCTGCCGCGATAAAGCTTGCGCACCCTGGCCCACAGCTTGCATTTCGTCGATTTTAACGGTTTTTTCCGATCACCGGGCCTTCGATAAAAGAACTCCCTGACACCGGTCATCGCCATGCTTTCCACTTCTTCTTCATCCCTTCCTGTGTTTTTAAAAAGGCATGAACGGCGGCGGTCAGTGCTGCGGATGTGCGGATCAATGGACATTGAGTTTCAGCGAGAAGCTTGCCGTGAGGATCGCAGAGCAGCAATTTTGTAGCGGACCCTCCCAGATCTGCACCTAAATATAGTTTCATAAAGATCTTCATCCTTTCTGCGGGCGTATGAATAAGTTAGTTATACCGTGATCGGAATGATTCCGCAATCATTTTTCTCTCTATAAATAAGGAAAGAGATCATTCGTGAATTCCGTTCAAAGTTAGAATGAATTAAAAACTTTCCCCATTGAAAATGGATATCTAACCGTTTTATAACCACCCCTTGATAGAATGAGGGTGTCTTGGAGGTGAACAGTATGCGGAAAGGGTTAATTCTAGTTTGATGGCAATGTTGTTGGTGATGAGTCCAATACGAATATTAGCGGATTCAGCGACACCGGAGCCGTAAACTGAACAAATCGAAGATGAAGAAACACCGCAGGCTGCCCGCAGAAATCAGGACTCTGCGCTCCTCTTTGCTTTTCCTTGCCGCCGGCATTCTTGTGATTGCGGCTGCATTCAAAAAAACAAAGAATCAGAATCTCAGCTTGTTTGTTAATCAGTGGATTCCAATGGAGACGGCAGTTACACAGTCACCTGGGGTTATAAGAATCCCAAGCATTCCAAGATCCAATACGACAAGGAGGAAGCTGGTTTAAAAGTAAAACGGGGTACTGCGATCGTCCTGAAGAAAGCAGAGCCGACAGTGTTTGAACCGGGAATCCACAAAGACGCTATCATTACGGTCATTAACGACGAAACTGAAATCGAATGGATTGCAGGAAATCAGAAGATCGGCGTTAATGGAAAAAATGATCAAAGATAGAAAGGAGGAACGAGAATGAAGATTAAGAACAGGTTTTGACAGAGTACTAAAGATGCTGACCGTCTTCGCGATGACGTTGTCCTGCTTTACGGATATGCCGATTCGGGTTGTAGCGGAAAGCTTTGATGTCGATTCTGTAATCAGCATTGAATCACACAACAACGGGACCGATGCGAATGATAGCGAAGCGAGCTTAGCTGTAAGCGTTACTGTCAATGGTCAGACAGTAACAGCGCCGAAATCAGTCGCACCGGGCACCCTGACCGTAAGAGCCAACGAAGGTTTTGAAATTGATTCAATGATCTTGGACGGTACGGAATTCAATGAATCCACAGACGTCCAGGCAGGGGAACATTCTCTTAACATCACGGCTCATTCAACAGCTTCTCAGAGTAATGAATCTGAAGAAATCCAACAGCCGGATCCAACGGTGGAACCTACACCGACGATTACTCCTGATCCAACACCGGAGGTGAGTGAGGATCCGCAGACAACGGTACCCCAGAAACGACAGTAACTCCGGAGGGGACTGAAGCCAACTGAAAGTTCTGTGATTACTAATGAACCAAATAATTCTCAAATTCAGATGTTTTCTAATACTACAAGAAAATCTGATGATTGGACAGAGGATAAGTATCCTAAAATATTTAACTGTTCAAGAACAAAGGGTAGGGTGATCCTGAGATCTAGGCGCTCATCAAGCAGATTATGCTTGTCAAAAATCAGGAATATCTGGGTATGCAGATCAACGTCGGCATTATGTTACTTTAAAATATTCAACTGATCCCAATGCAATTGCCTATGTACGCTGTGATGTGGCATGAACAGCAGGAGAAACCGGATCTGAAGAAGTAACTTATGCTGTAAGTTATGTTTATGAAAATGGTGAATTGATTAATCAAGAATTAGTCAATGATAAAAAAATCACCTGCTAACGTACCAGAAGTGGGAAAATTTGGATTATTGGTATGATCAAGGCGATACTGAAAAATCAGTTGTTCCAGAGTCTGTAACTATAACAGGTCCAGTAACTTTTTGTACAAGATCAAAGAGCCAGCCACGAAATTCACTGTGATGTATACAGACCAATCAGCCGCAGGCGGATCTGCACCAATAGACAGTAATAGCCCTTATGAAATTGAGCTTCAGTAACCGTATTAGGCAATACTGGAAATCTTGTTGAAATAAAGGTGATAATCCGACAACGGATTTCATTTGCTGGTCTACGAATCAAAATCGTCATGGTAATTATTACTATCCTGGACAAACGTTCATCATCCAGGAAAATATGACCTTTTATCCAGTTTTTAGAGGTAAAGTTGAATATTATACAATTAATTTTGAAGCCTCTGCTGGAGGATACATTCAAGGAAGAACAGAGTTTTCAGCAATGCCAAATACAGAATTTAGTTTGGCAGTTCCTTCTTCTGAAATTCCTGAAGCCATTGCTAATGATGGCTATGAATTCGATGGGTGGTATATAGGTGATACTTATATTGGAAAAACTAACGAAGAAATTACTAAATATTTTAACCAAGTAAACTCCAATATAGTTATTTCTGCTCATTTCAAGCAAAAGCAAGTCTTAGGAAAGAATAATTATTTTGCTGGATTCTATGTTTTGAAAAAGGTCAATCTGTTGATTCAACAGATAAAGCATATTTCTTTGATGTGATAAGTTATATCCATCTAAGGTTCAAGGGCCTGCCAATTATGAATATGTTAAATATCTGAATTCAGGTGTTTTAGCTAGATCATATGAGGTAAGCGGTCGATATTTGTTGCATATCTCTAATTCTATTATAAAAAGATCCTCAGGAATGGAATGGTGAAGCTTCAAGTGTCAGTAATCATTTTGTTCAATCCCTAGTGCAGATCAAATTCAGACAGCTTTAGCAAGCAATGGATTCGATTCTAATTCAGAGGTTGTTTGGTATAGGATCGTTGAAGCACCTGAAGGATGGCACGTAGATGGTTATGTAAGAGATACTTCTGAAGACAAAGTAAATGTTACATTCTTTGTAGACAATGAGGTAGTCATGAATTCTCCTGTCAAAAAAGGAGAAGCATTGTCAAATGATCAAATTCCAGTAGATCCGAGCAAGAAAGACATGAAATTTGTCGGATGGTATACTCAAGACGGAATTGAATTCGTTGAGAATATGACATTTAATGAAGACACTGTCTTCTATGCAGGATTTTCAAATCAAGATGAGATAACAATTTCCTATGTTTCAGAAAATCAGTCAATGGGGGTGGTTAGTCCAACATCGGAAAGTTTGCTGCCTGAGTCTGGAATTGCAAAGGGATCAACAGCTACAGCGAATGCCGGTTATCGTTTTGTAAATTGGACTTATAAAGGAAATGCAGTAAGTCAAAATACAAAATTGGATCGTAATACCATTGACCAATATGCGAAAAGAAAATGGAAGCTATATTGACGCGACATTCGTTGCAAACTTTGAAAAAGATCCGAATCAATGGGTAACCGTAACCTTCTTACCAGGCGAACACGGAACACTGGAAGGCGCAGATGCAGAAGGCAAAGTTCAGACATTAGATCTGTTAAAGGGCTTTGACAGCTATCCATCCGCACCGACAGTCAACGCAGAACACAGACTGGGGCTTCAAGGGCTGGGATAAAGGAAGTCGCAACAGGAGAGATTCCGATGGAAGCTACTGATGAGACGTACACAGCGCAGTACTTTGAAGACAAGAACCACAGCGGTAAAGATGACGAAGATGAAAAGATCACCGTCACCTTCTTACCAGGCGAACACGGAACACTGGAAGGCGCAGATGCAGAAGGCAAAGTTCAGACATTAGATCTGTTAAAGGGCTATGACAGCTATCCATCCGCACCGACAGTCAACGCAGAACAGACTGGGGCTTCAAGGGCTGGGATAAGGAAGTCGCAACAGGAGAGATTCCGATGGAAGCTACTGATGAGACATACACAGCGCAGTACTTTGAAGACAAGAACCACAGTGGTAAAGATGACGAAGATGAAAAGATCACCGTTACCTTCTTACCAGGTGAACACGGAACACTGGAAGG
>VOFE01000813.1_pt1 | contig 38808 bp, 63 predicted proteins | sample 5384071 | NCBI WGS metagenome assembly VOFE01 (sample SAMN12384724, study PRJNA508395) | human gut metagenome | isolation source: healthy gut D | host: Homo sapiens
TTTTCGGAGTCGATGTGTGGTATTATTCAAATAATTACACCATAACCCAAAAGATCAAAGTTACCGATCCTTCCATTACTACCGTGAAAGGAAGCGTTGAATTCCAGGCTTGTCAGGAAGGTGCTTGTGTGCCGGGAGAGAAGGACTTCGCGATTGAGTTGGGTAACAAAGGTGCAGATAAAGCTACTGTTGCTGCTGCCGATGAAACGAAGGATGCAACCGAGGATGATTCCTTGTGGTTGTTCTTCTGGGTGGCTTTTGGTAGTGGATTACTGGCAGTTGTGATGCCTTGCGTGTTCCCGATGATCCCGATGACGGTGTCATTCTTCATGCATGGGGATAGTAATAAAGCAAAAAGCAAAGGCAAAAGCTATTTTCTTCGCCTTGTCTATCGTTGGTATCTATACCGCTTTAGGATTGATCATTTCGTTCTTGTTAGGACCGGGATTCATTAACTGGTTGAGTACGAACTGGCTGCCTAATATTTGTTTCTTCATTATATTCATGATTTTCGCTGCATCCTTTTTTGGTGCATTCGAGATCGTGTTACCGTCTTGTTGGTAAATAAATCAGACAAACAAGCTGATAAAGGTGGTTATATCGGCTTTCTTCATGGCTTTCACGTTGGTATTGGTATCATTCTCTTGTACCGCCCCGATCGTGGGAACCGTGTTGGTAGAGGCTGCACGCGGATCTGTATTACGTCCGATCATCGGTATGTTAGGATTTCTCTATCGCCGTGGCATTGCCTTTCGGATTCTTCTCTTCTTCCTTCAAAATTAAGTAATCTACCGAAGTCAGGAGGTTGGTTAAATGCAGTTAAAGTTGTATTAGGATTCGTGGAGGTTGCCTCTTGGATTCAAGTTCTTGATGGTAGCAGACCAGACTTACCACTGGGGATTGTTAGACCGTGAGGTTTACATCGCTATCTGGGTAGCCGTGTTCACGTTACAAGCATTGTACTTGATGGGTAAAATCAAATTCGCTCACGATAGCGACTTGCCATATATCGGAGTACCTCGTTTGGTGATGATTATTATTACCATGTCATTCGTGATCTATTTGATCCCGGGTATGTTCAGGGGCACCGTTGAAAAGCTTTGGCCGGATATTTCCCGCCACAAGAAACGATAGACTTCGATATTAACCGTATTGTGCGTGACAACGCGAAGAGATCATGAAGAGTGGCGTGCAGGTGGGTGGAACACAAGGTGCCGCTAGCGCCGCATCCAACGAACCTGTGAAATACTCTGATTTCTTGCACTTGCCCCACGGGTTGGATGGTTATTTCGATTATGACCAGGCATTGAAAGCCGCACAAAGCTCAAGATAAACCCTTGTTTATTGACTTCACCGGTCACGGTTGTGTGAACTGTCGTGAGATGGAACAAAGCGTTTGGTCTGATCCTCGTGTGCTTGAAATGCTGAAGAATGATTATATCATCGTGGCTCTTTACGTGGACGATAAGACCAAATTACCAGCAGAAGGTATATGTGTCAGAGTATGACGGAAAGAAGAAAACACGCTTGGAAAGAAGAATACAGACTTCCAGATCAAGCAATTCGAGTCGAACGCTCAACCGAACTATATCTTGTTAGATAGCCGTAAAGGTAACGAGAAAGTATTGAAACCGCATGTATTACAACCCGCCAGAGGTTATAATAAAGATCGGGATGCTTTTCGTGAAATTCTTGCAAGACGGTTTGAAAGAGTATAAAGCTCGTGCCGGAAAGTAATTTATCGAATTGATCAGATATTTTAAAAGCCACCTCGAAAAGGTGGCTTTTAATTTATATACTTTTAGATATTATGGGTTTTCCGTTAACGGTCAATTTACCCACTTGCAACAAGGACGGGAGGCAGAATGATATAACCCCGATAGCTAATATCACGAGCCCACCAATAACGAACGTGTTTGTAATCCCCACGTGATCGGCAATAAACCCGGTACTCATTAATCCGAGCATGGAGGGGAGCATACTAAGAGCTCATGTATATGGAAAATACTCGTCCGAGTATTGCCGGGTTGATTGTCTGGATAACGGCTGTGAGCGAGGCAAAGTATAATGACCCGATCACGCCTTCAAATGCGGTAAACACGACGAACCAAACAAAGGCATTGGGAGATAGTAGGCCAGATGCCGTGAATCCGGCTCCCAAGAGGATATATGTCAGGTTGATCAGCGTGATTTTGTTGATTTGTATTGTTTGATACTCAAGGCAACTCCCCCCAATAGGCCCCGACTCAAATGGCTTCAATCAGACTCATTTGGAAAGCATCTCCCGAAAAGTGATTTGAGGGTCATTAAAGGGAAAAGTACGCTGACTGGCATGATAAAAATGTGGCTATGATCGAGAGGATTAACAATAATGGCATTCCCCGGTATTTGACAACCTCCCGTTGAGCCTCTTTAAGTCTTGAAGCGACATTGTTTTCTCCCGCATATTCACCGGGTGGTGGGTTTGGTATTTTGACGAAAGCCAGCGAGGTACAGGCGAGTATGGCTCCTGATCACGTCGAGCATAAGCACGACAGGCATGGCCAGCGTGGTAATGGCTAGGGCGCCTAAAGCTGCGGTCCGGCTATATTACAGGCAGAATTGATCATCTGGTTGATCCCGGCGATTCTGTAATAATTGAGATTCTGGAGCGAGTAACGGATAGATGCTTGCATTGAAGGAGCATGGAAAGCTGAACCTATCGATCGGAGTGCTAACAATAGATAGATTTGCCAAACTTCCGCTTGTTCGAAATAAAATAAAAGGCTAGAATAAGTGTGCAGAAAGCAATGAAACTGTCAGACAGGATCATGATTTTCTTCCTGCTCCACCGGTCAATAAATACTCCGGAGAACATACCTAAGATGCCTTGCGGTAACATGGCGGCAATCGTGGCGAAAGCCAAAGTTTCTGCCGATTTAGTTTCAAAGGTTAGCCATAAAATAATGGCAAAATTAACGAGAGAACTGGTCAGTATGGAGAAAACTGTCCTGTCCATATAATTGCGAATACCTTTTCCAGTTATTCATGGTAATTTATTAAAAGTGAGAAAACAATACCTTGATACTTCCCGGTTAGGAGGAAAGTTTTAAAAAGTCCGGAGGAAATTTTTCCGGGATTAAATTAGGCACGAACCCGATACGGAATGCCCATGATGAAGTTTTGAAATCTCATAAATGGTATTGTATGTAATTTCTACAAATATATGAATCTGTAAAGAATAATCCTAAAAATAATCGAAAAATATCAAGAGGTGTACGTGATTGTGTGTCATTGCCGTGATACGAATAGATTATTTTCCTACCTTTGTACGAGTTGCGTGTCTGTGAAGGCCGAATAGAATGATAATTCGTGTAAAATCTTGATTCATGGAAAGTAATCCTCAACTGGAATTGGCGTATGACTTTTGGAATATACGGGAGTGAACGTGTTTCTTACAGGAAAAAGCGGGAACGGGAAAAACTACGTTTTTGCGGGGAATTGAAACGGAGATCACCCAAAAGGATGATTGTGGTTGCTCCCACGGGAGTGGCGGCAATTAACGCGGGTGGGGTGACGATTCACTCTTTCTTCCAGTTGCCGTTCGGGCCATACGTGCCGGGAAGTTACGGATACGGTGGAGCGAGGTGAAAAAATTGCAATACACGCACAAGTTCAACCGGGAAAAGATCAATATTATCAAGACGATTGATTTGCTGGTGATTGACGAGATCAGTATGGTACGGGCAGATTTGCTGGATGCGGTGGATGATATGTTGCGTCGTTACCGCTCCAAGAGCGAGCCTTTCGGTGGGGTGCAGTTGTTGTTGATCGGTGATTTGCAGCAGTTGGCTCCCGTGGTGAAAGAGGACGAGTGGGCGTTGTTGAAACAGCATTACGCATCGGCGTTCTTTTTCCATAGTAAGGCTTTGGCAGCCACCCGCTACGTGGCGATCGAGTTGAAACACGTTTACAGGCAACAGGATCGGGAATTCGTGGACCTGTTGAACCGGGTACGGGAGAACCGGGTGGATGCTGCGGTGTTGGGGATGTTGAACCGGAGGTATGTACCGGGCTTTAAGCCTTCGGATGACGAGGGGTATATCACGTTGACAACACATAATCACCAAGCACAAAGGATTAACGACGTGAAAATGGCAGAATTATCCACTAGGGCTTATTCGTTCAAGGCAGAAGTGAAGGATAATTTCCCACTTATTCTTATCCCACGGAGGAGACGTTGGTGCTGAAACAAAGGGGCGCAGGTGATGTTCGTGAAAATGATTCATCACCGGAAAAGCGTTACTACAACGGGAAAATCGGTAAAATCACGGCTATTAATGACCGTTCCATCGAGGTGGTAGGAAAAGAGGATGGTCTGAAGATTCAGGTGACCCCGGAGGAATGGACGAACACGAGATACACGCTGGACGAGGAGACGCGGGAGATCACGGAGACGGTGGAGGGAACGTTTAAGCAGTACCCGTTGAAAACGGCGTGGGCGATTACGATTCATAAAAAGCCAAGGGTTGACGTTTGAACGGGCGATCGTGGATGCCAATGCAGCATTTGCTCACGGGCAGGTATACGTGGCGTTGAGCCGTTGCAAGACCTTCGAGGGACTTGTGTTGAGTTCCCCAGTAACCGTGCGTTCACTGGTGAGTGATGGGGCAATAGATGAATTCGTGCGGGAGGCGGAACAGAAGGAGCCGAATAAGGAGGAATTGCAACAGGCCCGGCAGTCTTATTTCAGAGAGTTGTTACTGGAACAATTCGATTACGAGACGATCCGGTGGAGGTTACATTATTTGTACCGGGTGTTGGATGAGCAGTTACGTCGATTGTATCCCGATTGGGTGGAACGTTACCGGGTGGCGGGAGCCAAGTGCGCAGAGGAATTGTTGGCGGTGGCCGAACGATTTCAGAACCAATTGGAACGGTTGATGCCGGAAGAAGGGAATTACGAGGCGGACCCGGTGATTGCGGACCGGGTGAAGAAGGGGCGGAATATTTCCGGGAACATACGATGTCTATTTTTGGAAAATTCTTGGAAGAGGCTATTCCGGAGATTGATAACAAGGAGGTGAGGAAGTTGGTGGAACAAAATATGGAACGTTTTCGGGGAGAGGTGAACTCGAAACTTGAAACGTTGAAAGTGATCGGGAACGGTTTTTCTGTAAAAGATTATTTACGAGCGAAGGCGAAGGCGTTAATTGATGCCCCGAAGGTGAAGATTAAGGCGAAACGTGCCGGAGCGGAGAAAGTGGAGATTTCTCCTGATATACTACATTCGAAGTTATATGAAACTCTTCGTGCTTGGAGGAACAAAGAGGCTGAACGATTGAAATTGCCCGTGTATACGGTATTGCAGCAGAAAGCTTTGTTGGGAATCAGTAACACGCTGCCCACGAATTCAAAGGAATTGCTGGCAGTTCCTGGAGTTGGGAAAAAGATCGTGGAACGTTATGGGGCAGTGTTACTGGATATGGTGGATGAGTTCCGCTTTCAACAGAAGTAAGGGTATGGATAAAGAGTTAAGTTTGCCTCTTGTTTTATAGAGTGTTTCTATAATTTCCTGGATTTTTATTTTGCCACTTCCTCTAGCCCCTATTATGATAATTGCCTAGTGTTGAAAAATGAAAAAGACAGAAAAGTTGAGTCTTTGGTTAATGATTATTAAAATCGGTATTTCCTCCCAAAAATCGTTTTGAATACCGATTTTTCATGTTAATTGTTTTCTTTTGTATATGCATTTATGATTAAATACGTGATGATGAATGATATTATCGTGGGAATCGGAGAGGTTCTTTGGGATGTGTTTCCGGAAGGAAAAAGGATTGGCGGGGCTCCTGCTAATTTTGCTTATCATATGTCGCAATTCGGTTTTTGATAGCCGGGTGGTGAGTGCAGTGGGGGAAGATGTGTTGGGAGATGAGATTCTGGAAAATTTTAACGGAAGGGGCTACGCTATTGGGTGGAACGAGGTGTCTTTCCCGACGGGTATCGTTGAAGTTACGCTGGATGGAGAGGGAATTCCTTGTTACGAAATAAAACAGGGCGTGGCGTGGGATAACGTGCCGTATACCCGGAACTTGATCGATTGGCTTGTCAGGTTCGTTGTGTTTGTTTTGGTCTCTGGGCAACGGAATGTGGTGACTCAGTGCAACGTTGAACCGATTTTTGGAGGCTATGTCCGGGAGGGCGTATAAAGTTTTTTGATATAAATCTTCGTCAGCATTTTTACACGGTAGAGGTTTTTGAAAGATTCTTTGGCCCAGTGTAATATATTGAAATTGAATGATGAAGAATTGGTTATTTTATCTGATTTATTAGAATTGTCGGAAGAATCGGTAAAAAGAGGTGTAGGAGATGATGGATCGGTTTGATCTGGAGGTGTTGATACTTACGTGTGGGGTGCAGGGAAGTTACGTGTTTGCAGGCGATATACGGTCATTTCTGGATACCCCTCATGTGAAGGTGGCAGACACGGTGGGCCGGGGATTCTTTACGGCAGCATTTTGTGCTGCGGTTTTGAAAGGGAGATCAATGGTTGAGGCTCATCGTTTTGCCGTGGAGGTTTCCGCTTTTGTTTGTAGTCAGACAGGGGCAATGCCGATGTTGCCCGATGAGTTGAAAGGGTGGCTTTAGTTTTGTCAGAATAACGTGGGATCACACCTGAGGCTACACATGGCTCGATCTTTTATGATGTCGTCATCGTTTACCTGTCCAATGAGTTTCGGGAGGCGGGATCATGCTTTTGTAGGTTACGGAGCGGTTTGTGTTTGCCGTGTTAGCATAACAATAGAGGCAGCCATTGAAACAGGTGTCGTAGGAGCCGATGTCTATACTTTCAATACAGCGACAAACGTCTCGTTGGTTTTTATCTTTCTGTGTGGAAATCGGGTAGCCTGTGAGTCTTTCTATTAATTCCCGGTCAATACACATTCCGGCAGGAATTTCCCATGGCGGAAAGGTCACTTTCCGGGTACATGTGTTCAGTTGATCGAGGTCGAGGATGGATTGCCGGAAAGAATATGCTATTTCCCGGATCTTCTAGGGTAAGCGGGTGTATATTCTGAGAAGAGAGGACGGACGGATATGTTTGTAATAGTCAATAAAGCTAATCATACATTTTTCGGTATGATTTTGAGCTGTGTAGCAATTTTGAAGAAAGTAGTTTTGTGAAAATCCGTGTTATAGGTTTTCGTTTGTCAAGATCGGGTCGTAACGCCAGATGACCTTTTCTTTCCCGATGAGGTCGGAGAGGCGTTTGAAGGTGTCTATTCTTTGTTCGAAAGAAGGTAGATTGGTTTCAATTTCTTTTCCGTAAGCGTTAAGTGTGAATTGAAAGTAATATTTGAATCTTTTAGATGGTTAAGTTTATCAAGCATCGGAGTCGGATTTTTGGTCCAGAATACAATACAGTCCACCACATCCGGCGTTAGTCTGACCCGGCTGATTTGTTTCGGGTTGAAGGGGTTCGGTACAAGAACGTGTTTCTCCCGAACACGGTTAAAAAACCATGTTGAGTAGAATGAAGGGATGTCTGTTCTTCTGCTTGCACTGATGATCATATGGTAAAATTACGTTATTCCGGGGTATAATACAAGGGAATGAGGATAAATAGTTGTAATTGTTCTTTCACAAGAATGTAATCGTTCGGTAATATTCCAAAGCTTTTCTTTGTGGCGTCAAATGAAAAGAAAAAAAGATTATGAAAGAGTATTTATTAAGAATGAGTAAGTGGTGTTTTGTTTTTGCCATGTTGGTTGGAGTGTTGGCTTGTTCAGATGATGATTCAATTAATACGAATTTGTATTCGGGGACGAATATAAGCTCTTATGCGACAATAATAAAGCCGATAAAGAGTCTAAGAAGACCAGTATAGAAATATTGAAAGAGGGGGAGTGGAAAGTGTATGGCGGGGGAAAATAGTAATTCTATTTTTTGATGAACCTTTTGTTACAAGGAAATACGAAGGGAACGACAGAATTGAACACGGGAAAATATCAGCTCTATTGCTTGGAATGGGCCGGTGGAGCTAGAACGGCCTTGGGATTAAGACAATTACCGATGGTGGGACAGTCTAATTTCGGATTTGGGAGGTTATAAAACGAAGGATGGACGCCGGGTGAAGTGGGGATTGGTGTTCCGTTCAGGAAAATGTAACAGTCTCACGGAAGATGATTTAGCGTATTTGGCAAACGATCCCTTAAAGACTGTGATCGATTTCCGTTCAAGTAGCGAACAAGAGGCAGAACCGGATAAGGTTCACGACAACTGTGAATTGTATTAATTATCCGATCGAACCCGGAAATTTGTCTTCCATTGATGTTTCGGATGTTATCAGAAGAGGGGATGTGGAGGGCTAAACAATATCTGGTAGACAGGGAACCGGGAGTTTGTAATCAGTTTTCAGGCAGAATACAAATCTTTTTCTTCAAGACGTTGATGGAGGCAGACAAGACTCCGTTAATGTTCCATTGCACGGCTGGAAAGGATCGGGCCGGATTTGCGGCAGCCTTGTTTTTGGCAGCTTTAGGTGTTGACCGAGAAACGATCATTGAAGACTATATGTTGACAAATGAGTTGACGGGTGTGACCATGGAGGCGATGAAAGTTTCTTTACGGGGATAATAAGATGGCAGAATGTATGTATTATATTAGTTCCGTGCAGAAGGAGTATATCGAAATGGCATTAACCACAATAGACGAGAATTATGGCGGAATGGATAAGTTTTTAGTGCAGCAGTTGGGAGTGGACGTGGAGAAACTTCGTAAGTTGTATCTGTATTAGAATTAGGTGTTTTTTTGTGTTGAGACAGGTTCAAAACATGAACCTGTTTTTTATTCATTCTGTTTCATGCATCCCTCCTGATGTTTGTGATAAATTACGTTAGTAAAACACGAGATTTCGTTAAAATTCATATATTTGTAAATATTTACTTGGCGTTTAGTGAATAAATTGGGGGATCATTATGAAATATTGTTTTTTATTACTCTGTATATTTTTTTCATTAGTTGTGGATGCCCAAGATTACCGGGTGGTTTCACGTGGTAATCTTCATGTTCGTTCGGTGCGGGAACCGAGTTTGACGTGATTGGAAAATTAGTTTCTAAAGATACGGTCCACGTGTTGAAAATGGAGGGTACATGGGCACAAGTGGAGTTTGATGGAAAACAGGCTTATGTCAGTAAAAAGTATATTATGCCGCTTAGGGGAACGAAACAACAATCTGCTGACGACTTTTTTCGTGGATTATGGGGATTGTTTAAACAGGGACCGATTAGTTATTTGCCTTTACTGATTCTATTGACGTTATGCTTTACTTTGCTGGTTCGACGGATGTTTCGTGATTCTCTGGAAATAAAATGGATTGTGGGGGGCCTCGGACTTGTAGCTATCGGCGTCATGGAACTTATTTTTTTCTTCGGTTACAATGGTTTACCGTGGTTCTGCTTTCCTGATGAGGTCGGTTGGCTTTGGACGGTTGTCAACTTTTTTCTATATGGTTTTGTCTTGTTAAAGCAACTTCTATTAAATCTTCAAGTTATTCGTGAGATTTGCCATGAATCGGGTATAATTTGAGTGTGGGTGTTTATTCCTATGTCGTTGCGGTCATTTTGGCGATTATTTTTTACTTGGCTGATGTGGATATGGGAGTGTATTTAATTTGTGGATTCTTGGTGGCTCGGTGCGTGCAAATTGTGATGAACTACTTTATAATCCGGAATTTCTGGAGAGCCTCGATTGTCTCTATTTTGTTTCTTTTGGGATCGGTTTCGCTCATCGCTTCTTCCAGTTTTTTTTATTGGCGTAGTTATTTTACTCGCTATCGGTTTGTTCATATTATCAATAGCGGGATCGGGAGATAGGCATTATTATGTTGTGTATCGTTATTAAGTTTATTATTTCTTGATTGAGGAGATGATTAACATCATGGGACGTCGTAACTCGTCACGCATACCCGGAATGGAATCCAAAAGAGTTTTATCTGGTTCCGGTTCCACGAGTCCGGTGATTTCGAAACCGTTTTGGATAAGCCCATTTACATAGGTAGTTAGTGTTTTGTGGAATTTGGTCACGTTTTCGCCCAAGAAAATGGCCTCTCGTTTTCCTTCCGAGAAATAGCGGTCCACCGGCCAGTGGAGTATGTTTCTTTGTTTGTCATAGAACCAGTCTTGACTACCGTAAGCTGTAAACACGGGATGCTCGACAGAGAAAACAAAGGTGCCACCGGGAGTGAGGCATCGGCGTACCTTCTCGCAAATATCCGGGAATGATTCCAAATAATGAAAGGTTAGAGAAGCTGATGACGATGTCATAACTCTCTGGTATGTAATCAAAATCTTCGATCGCCATACATTTGTATTCGATGCGAGGAGAGTTGTTTCGTTTGGTGGCCTCTTCCAACATTTTGTGTGAAAGATCAATTCCCAAGGCGTGGACTGCGCCATGTTCAATAGCATATTGACAATGCCACCCGAAACCACAGCCTAAATCCAGTACTCGTTTCCCTTGGAAGTCCGGGAGTATTTTTTGTAATGCGTGCCATTCTCCGGCTCCTTTTAGGCCATCCATGGAACGGGACATTTGACTATATTGATGGAAGAATTTCTCGTCATCGTATTTATTTTCTTTCATGATAAAGTATAATTTCTCTGCGAAAGAGATAGGTGTGTTTACATTTACCGGATAAAGTTTGTCATTATTTTGGTTTCAGTTTCCGGGGTTGCAAGTGTATCTTTTGTTTGCTCTCTCATTTTCAGTAGCCATGCCATGTTTTCCCAAGTACTCGCTGCATGATTTGGTTTCCTTCTGCATCTTGAATGGCCTCTCCGGCTTTCAACCCGTGGATGATGTTCCAGTAATTAGATGAGGGAATAAGCATTTCAGAATACGAGAGATAATGATACAGCCCGTCAAGTGTGTGCGAACCTCCTGAACGACGAACGGCAACAATTGCTGTACCGACCTTGTGACGGAACCAGTTTCCATTAGCCCCGGAAACGTAGAATGCCCGGTCGAGAAAGCATTTCATGGTTCCGGCGATACCGGAAAAATGAACGGGTGAACCTAGGATAGTGCCGTCAACGTCTTTGATCTTTTGTAGTAGTTCGTTGAATGAGTCGGTTGTGATTACGCATTTCTCGTTTTTGTTCGGAAACACATATTGCATCCCATGCACCCGTGAATATTCTGGCTCCCCGACTTGGAGTATTTCAAACTCTATGTTTTTTTTTTTAATTCCTCACCAATGGTTTTTAAAGCATGGAAGGTGTTCCCCTGTGGGTGGGGACTTCCGTTGATTGCTATTACTTTCATGTGTTTTTTTGTTTTTGATTGCTGTTGTCTTGTACGTGTGTTTTTGATAAATGTTCGGATTATTCCCTTGCGCCTGCTGCGTATTGTCGGGACAGATGTCCATGACTTCCCGGTCGGGTTGGATGAGGATCGTTCGTATTGGCATTTCCATTGTATGCTGCGGTCAATGTCTTGTTCCGAGATCCCGTCGATGGTTTCCCCGTCCTTGATAGAAGCGTCCGTGTCGAAAATGTATGCCGCGGCGTTGTAGGCATGGTTAACCACGGCGTTGGGATCCAGATCGTGGAAATGGTATTGGATGTCGGGTAAACCGATAGCGTATAGCCCGAGCGTGTCCACCATCATGTCGTTCGTGTTTTGTATGTTGAAAAGACGAATGTTCATCCCGAAATGAAGAAATCGTGTGGGAGCGGCCCACGGGTTGTTTAAAACCTGTTCACGGGTTAGCAGTTTGCCGCTTGAGGGAGTCCACACGGCAACACAGTCCGGAAATAGTTCGAGGGTAGTTTCCAGCCATTCCGTTAACATGGCACAACGTTCTTTATAAGGAAGACCGGAAGCCATGAAGTCGGAAAGCATGATTTTATATTTGCAATTGGCGAGAATCTCGTCTTTTTCCGGGCAATCCCATAGCTGGCTGCGTTGCATCAAGTCGATATTGTTTCCGTCGAAGTTTTCGAAGTCGGACATCAATACTTGTGCGGGCAGTCGTTGATTATCCTTGTATTCCACGATGTATTTCCAGATAGCAAAAGTTGAGAGAGAATCCTTCGTTGGCTATATCTACCTTTTCGAATTTGGATAGTAATGCTTTTTGAACCTCTTTCCCGTCCTTTTTTTAAATAGCAGATATATTTGGAATAGAGTCTGGAAATTTCCTTTTCTCGTTCAGGGTTTTGGCGAAATACTTTTCTTTTCTGATCATCCATGTGTCGGTTGTTTAAATGGTTAAAACTTTTCACAAACATACGGATTTTTTAATGAAAAACTTGCGTCTCATGTCTTGAAAATATTAAGGGTAGGTCTTTTGATGGTGGTGGTGGTCGCTTGACGGTTTCGGATGCAGAAGTACTTATTCAAGTAGTTCTTCGTATATATTTAAAGTCTTTCCCGGAGATATAGAACGGCATATCGTTTCCGGGAAATAAGTGTTGACTGGAATACCGGAACTTTCTGATATTTCTTTTGAATGAAAAGTTCGTAATTCATTCAACTCGAATACAATTCGTTGCTCGTCGGGAAGTTCTGCCAAGGCCTTGTCAAGTTCTTCCCAGACCAATGAGCATATGTATTCTTTTCCGGAGAATTGTCCGCATCAAAAGACATTCGGATACTTTTTCAGGATAAACGTTTCTCCCTCTTCTGTTCTTGGTATTTTTTTTCCCGGTGTTTTCTTTTCCGGTCAATGATAAGATTGCGGGTAACTAGAGCCAAGCCGAAAATGGGAGGAGCCACCGGGTCCGTTTTAAGTAACTGGTAAAAGACATCTTGTAGGAGTCTTCTTGGGCGGTAACCCGTTTGGCAATGAAACGGATATTTCTTGAAAACCTCTGATATGTTTATCTTACGGGAGGCTGGTCTTGTTGCTTATCCATTGTCGAGGGTTATTCTTTTTGGCTTTTCTTCTCCGAAAATGTCATCGTTGAATACTTGTTGGCGTTCTTCAAATCGTTGACGGATATAGTTTCGGCGTTCTTCCGGAGACATATTTTTGACTTTCCCCCATAAATGGTGTAAATGTTCAGGTTTTCGGGAGGTCTCATAGATCCGTGACCATGGAAACCACCGAATAATAAGCGGGTGAGGACGAAAAGTCCAAAGAGCTTTGCCAGTAATTGATAGTTGTCCAACCGATGATGGAGGAATGTAATTCCATAAAAGCATGATGGCGGCAACAATGACAGCCAGACCGATAAGCATGAATAGGGAGAATACTCCTCTGTTTTGTCTAAAATTTCTCATGACGTTTATTTTAGCATATCGTGTAAATTTGATATATCTTCGTGAAATCTTGCAACAAATATACGGATATTGCAAGTAATACTAGAACTCCACAAAAGAAGAATGTAAGGAAGTAATATTTCGAAGTCTTTTGAGCATTGTTTCTTGATAGCGTTTCATGGCTTTGTTTGTTTTAAATTTATATTTATTGACTAGCCTTTCTATTATTGTAGACGAATGAGAAATAATAATATTTTAAAAACCTGTTTAAATTTTCGTTGATAAGATAAAAATATTCAGTTGTTCAAGACAGGTTATTCCAAGGTTTAAGATTACCACGTCATTAAATGACCATGAATAAGATTTATCTAACAACCTTGCAGGAAAGGAATTTTTTGAGTCTATATTCTTTTTTTTTTTAGATCAACTATCTCGATATAAGATAGTTATCTGCCAATAAGTGCTTCGCTACTCATCTAAGACGCTGTTACTCTATTGTTGGGGTCTTTCCGTGTCACTTGCGAGTGATCGCCGGAGGAAACAAATTTAAACACGGCACGAATCAAGACGAAGACATATAGGAACACCGAAGGAACATTGACATGACCTAGAGGTAATCAAGCAACGAAAAGTTTGTTCAAAAAATTTAAACAGGAAATGTTCTCGTTTTTTTGAATAGGAATCTATAAAGTGTTATTTTTATGTACTAAAATTAGAAGAATATGAAATACGAGTTGAATGATAAGCCGGGATGTTACCCATGTTGATGTACAGGTTGCAGTGGTGGATTGTCTCCCTTCCCTTTGTGGTGATTATGGGAATTATCGTGTCGCAACTTCATTACACGGATGTGGCAGAACAGACATTTTATTTGCAAAAATTGTTCGGGATCATGGGGATAGCGATGATTGTACAGGTGTTGTGGGGACATCGGTTACCGCTGATCATTGGGCCGGCATCGGTGTTGCTAATTGGGATTTTGTCTACAGTGTCGTCGGGGGATTCCGGCTGTTTACACGGGGATTATGGTGGGTGGTTTGGTTTTGACCGTGTTGGCATATAGCGGGTTGTTAAAAGTTGCAATTCGTGTTTACGCCTCGTATCGTTACGGTGATCTTGATTTTGATTGCATTCACGCTGACACCGGTGATCTTGAAACTGGTGTTGGGAGATGCGGTACATGCCTTGTTTAATTTGTTTTCACGCTGGTGATGGTGCTGGCTTTGGTAATCGGAATAAATTATTGCGGGGAATATGAAGTCAACCACGGTGTTATGGGGTGTGTGGGGGAGTGTTGGTGTATTACGGGGTGTTTGGTATTCCCGATGTTGCCTTCAACGGGAGCCGGGATAATACCGGAACAAACGACTGTTTTTAACTTCCCGTTGGACTTCGAGGCGGGGACGATTCTGGCCTTCTTATTTTTGTTATATAGCTTTGATCGTGAACGAGCTTGGTTCAATACAAGCCGTAGGACATATGTTACAGGCTGATCAAATGGATCAGCGTACAACTCGGTGTCGGGATCGTGGGAGTGACGAACGTCCTGTCCGGTTTGTTCGGCGTGATTGGCCCGGTGGATTACTCCATGAGCCGGGGTGATTTCTGCCACAGGGTGCGCTTCTCGCTATACCTTGTTACCTGCCGGGGCTGGATTGATTTTGTGTGCCTTTTTTCCCTTCTGTTGTGGGTATGCTGGTGACGATACCGGGCGTGGTGATGGGTGCGATTTTGCTCTACTTGATGGCAACGCAATTGGCCGCCGGGTTACAGATGCTGGTAAGGGAGAAGGCGATCACGGATTTTTGATGTGGGGTCGTCGTTGGGATTACCGTTAATGGTTGCTTTGTTATTATCGTTTGCCCCGGAAGAGTGTTAAATTTGATACCTTCTTTGTTCAAGCCGATCGTGGGAATGGTTTCGTGATGGGGGTGATTACCGTGTTGATCATGGAACTTGATCTTTAAGAAGAAATAACTTGTGACAGGAAGTGTTTCGTATATAATGAAAAATAGGGAATAGGATGAAATTAATTTATATATACCATAGTGGTTTTGCCTTTGGAGAGAGAGTTTTACGGTAATCATTGATTATTATAAAGACTCGGCATCGCAACCGTTGACGGGAGTTGTACACGATGAGTTGATCAAACGACCCGGAAAATTGTACGTGTTGTCCTCTCATTCTCATGCTGATCACTTTAATCCGGAGGTGTTGGAGTGGAAGAAGATGCATCCGGATATTGGTCAATATGTTTTTTCAAAAGATATTCTTGAAAATGGGTTGGCTCGATTGAATGATGCTTGTTATTTATCAAAAGGCGAGATCTGGTCGGATGGGGTGTTGGAAGTAGAGGCCTTTGGATCAACGGATTTAGGTATTTCTTTTCTTTTACGGCTGGATGGGAAATTGATTTTTCATGCCGGGGATTTGAATAACTGGCATTGGAAGGAGGAATCGACAGAAGAGGAAGTTCGTGAGGCGGGAAACGTTTACTTGGCTGAATTGGAGATACTTGCCCGGAGAACAGACCGGATGGATCTTGTAATGTTTCCCGTTGATCCCCGGTTAGGACTGGGAATATATGTTGGAGCCAAGCAATTCGTGGATCGTTTTCGTGTGGGGGATGTTTGTTCCGATGCATTTCGATGAAGAGTATGTCCGTGCCAATGCTTTTCGAGAATATGCGGAAAGCCGGGGCGTGCGTTTCGTGGAATTGACTTATAGGGGGGAAGAGTTTAAAATTTAGGATGGGTAAAATTTCTTCAATCTAAAATTATAAATTAAAAATTAATATATGGAAGTAAAAAGGGTAGATTTGATCATTTTCAATTTTAATGTACTTGATTTGGATAGGAGTATTCGCTTTTTACGAGGAAGCGTTGGGATTAAAGGAGGTACGCCGGATGGAGGCTCCGGATGGTTCTTTTATTTTTTAGTGTATATGGGAGAAGAGAAGACTGGTTTTCTGTTGGAGTTAACTTGGTTGAGGGATCGCAAGGAACCCTATGATCTAGGAGAAGGGGAGTTTCATCTCTGTATGCGTGTTCCTGGAGACTATGATGCTGTCCGAGCCTATCATAAGCAGATGGATTGTGTGTGCTACGAGAACACGGACATGGGACTCTATTTTATCAGTGATCCGGATGGTTATTGGATAGAGATTTTGCCGGAGTACAAAAATAATATGTTCGAGTACGAGAATATATAGAAAGGCATTTATTTGGCGAAAATTAAGCTGTATGGCTATTTGTTTGCATGATGAATCAAATTAATTACTATCTTTAATGAAATTTTAAATGTGCAAACTTATGGATAATGAATGCGTGTATTTTTATTGTGTGACTGAGATTCAGGGCAAGTAGCCATTGAATTAAATCGAATGCTTGATTGTTTTATACATTCACGAGAATTTGATGAGAATCGTTGGAAATACGTGTTGAATGATCGAAGCGAGGTGAAGTGTCAATTGCTTGACAAAGAGCGGGAACCCGAGGAGGTGAGCAAACATACGTCTGAATTGGTGTCTTATTTTGAGCGTGTCCCGACTCAAAAAGAGGAGGTGAAAAGTTCTTTGCTTTTTCAAATCAAGGTGTTTACCACGGTATTGAAAGTTGAATATAAGCGTGGCGACAGGAATGGGAGAACATGATGTGTGATGTATTATTCCATGTGGCAGATAAATTACAAGGACTTTTGCTTTTCCCGGACATGAGTTTTTACTCGGGAAAACGGGAATTAGTATTTAATGACGAGGGGAAGAGCGACCTTTGTCACGTATGGTCCTATGATTAATACAGATTTCTTTGTGAAGAAATTTTTCATGACGGATGATAGCGAGAACAAAGAACGTCGGGTTCGTACGATGAAACGCTTGAAGGATGAGAAGGTGGCTTTTGAAAATTTAGAACCGATGGAAGTAGATTACACGCGATACGGAATTAGAATAGAAGAGAGCGTGATCGGTCGAATTATGGCCATTGTTTCAACCGGTTCTCATGCATTCTGTGCATTGAATTTCGGTGAGGAAGGTGTGGAAACGTGGTGGAAGCAGATTCACGATATGGAAGAGGATGGATTCGAACCTCTTAAAAATTGTGTACAGGAGGAAAAGGATTATTTATTTTCGAAGAATAATGAGGAGAATGATCATCTACGTTTTTTTGGCAATTTGAGGAATGTAATGTTTTCATGTGGAGTTTGGGATTGATCAAGAATATGTCATTTCCTTCCGAGCATTGCGAGGTGGTAAAAAATGCTGGAAGTAATGGATCTGTTTTATGCGACTTCGTCTAAAATTGATTGGGAAACAGGTTTTCCTAACCGGAAGGGGCGAAGGGAGATCATGGATGAAGCTGATGTGACATTGCATTATCTTTTTTGGCGTGTGTAGAAGCTATGGATAAGAACAAGAAAATGCCTCGAAATATTGATACCGATATTGCAATGCACCGAAATCATGCTTTTAATTGGTTGTTAGGAATTCAAACCAGAGTGGGACGTGATTTGATGTATGGATAACAACGAAAAATAGAGGAGGGTTTGTATTTTGTCTATCTTTGCTCTAAATTAAAAAGGAATATATGGAAAAAGCAAATTTAACTCTTTACACGGTAATCGGGGATTTCAGTCGTGTTGCCGAATCTATGCGTGTGCGTTTTCAGGAAGTGACGAAGATGTTTACTCCCGAAGATGATCGCTGGATGATCTTGTTGCAGGATGATACGATGATCCGTTGCTCTATGATGGAGTCGGGAAGTCAAGCTGATCAAGTAGCTGAACACACGGAAGGTATGGTAAATTATTTTGTGCGGGTAGACACTCCCTTGACTGCCATTAAGAGGGAGGTGATTCGTCAGATACAGTGTTTTAATTGTATCGTGGGGATCGAGTTCGAACTGGATGATAACCGAGACGGACGAGTTACATCATTAACACGTTTTTATGACGTGGCGGGAGATGTGAATGGCTTTTTGCTTTATCCGAGTATGAGTCTTTTTGATAGCAAAGGGAAGTTGCTTTTTTCCGTTAAGGGTGAGAATACGACATTCCGGCCGGTGGCGAATTCCGACTTGTTAGAGGTGGGACGTCCGATGGGGAGACGTGGATCAAGCCTCGTCGGGAGCGTTCTTTCGTACGTTTGAAAGAGGCGGGAGTGCCTTATATGGAACATTTACCTTGTGAGGTATTGGATTGTGAGGCGATGATAAGAAAGCCGGAAGAAATAGCCCGTCGTGCGGCAGCCTTGTTTGCCGTGGCTTTGTATTCAGAGGTGATGTTATCGGAAACCCGGATCGGGAAGAGGCTTTAGGGTTTTGTGACTCGGAGTTGACGAGGGGTATCATATCATGGATGAATTTACTCCGTTAGAGAAAGGACTTATCTGGAAAATCCTTCTCTGAACAGTACGATTGCATCCAGTTTTTGTGGCGTTACGAGTGCTGTGCCGTGTTATTGTGGGCGTTGGGAATTGTCGATTTACCTTATCCTTCGGCTATCTGTGACGTTCCGTATATCGCTCGCTTATTTTTTGATCACAAGGAGAACGGGACGGTGTTGGGGTTGGGTGAAATTCGGGATCGGCAGGAGATTTTGGACGAGGCTGATCTGACGTTACGTTATGATTGGGCTTGCGTGGATGCCCGTGTAAAAGGCGAGGAGACCCCGGCGTCATTGGATGGTGGTGTTGTCATGGAACGGCATTATGCTTTTAATTGGTTGATCGGGGGCAGGTGATGGGGCAGAATGGGATGAGATTCAGCCGACAACATGATAAGAAGGGATATTATTATCCCTTTTTCTCCGGTAAGTATTTCCAAAAGCGGGCAGGGAGATTTTGACGATGTAGTTTAGGATTCAGGCGTTCTTTTATAGTGATAGCCTTGAAATAGGTCTGCCAGAGTTTTTGAAAAAGTTTTTCGTCTTGATCCATGATGCTTTCATCGAGGAAACCGCTTTGAAGATGTCCTTCTTTTTGTTCAAAGTGTACTTCGGTGATGGTTGACAGGTCGTGATAATAACCGTATTCTCGCTTGAGGTCGTAGAGTAGCCATTTTTGATCGGCAAAACGATCCTGAAGATAGGGAATCACGAGCGAGATTACGTTATATAGGTTTCAAAGGCGGCAAAATAGGTGCCATCGGCTGCTTTCTGAAAGCGCAGGAATTGCATGACCCGTAACCGTTCGTTGTTTACCTTTTTCCAGACTTTGGAGAGTTCCAGCACATCGGGGTCCCCGAAATTGAGTTCGATGGAACGGGGTGCGTCGATGGCTTTGTGAATGTAACGGAATAGTACGAGGTCAATTTCTGGGAGTTCGGATAGCCAGCAGGTTGTAAGACTGGTAAGGGCGGAGGCGGATAGTTTCTTTTGAAGTCCTTTCCATACCCGGATTACTTCTTTCCTCATCCGTAACGACTGTGATGATTTCATCATAAAATAAAGGAGACGTTTCTTCTGCTGCTAGCAAAACATCGGGAAATCTTTTGATGCTATAAGCGTCAAAATCGCTGTTAACAGTCCTTCAAAGGTTTTGTCGTACCGGAATATGAGCATATTAATTTTAGATTTATGATTTTAGATTTACGATTTCAAGTGCCATGAAGTCGGACTAATTCAATTAATAAACGAACGGGATGATCAATTGTCCATCGTCAATGCGGGTAACTTTTCTTTGTGTTAGAATACGCCTTACGTTTTCGGGTTTTATTTCGTTAATGGTTCGGGTCGGTAGTTCATTACACGTGATGAAATACTGGGCTTTTTGAGAACGACACCGATCTGTTTCAGATGTGATGTCCCCAAGCGGGAATAGCGGCGGGCCGTGAGAATCATCTTGGCAGACTTCACTCCAAGCCCGGGAACACGCAATAACATTTCGTAATCCGCCCGGTTGATGTCCACGGGGAAATGCTTCCGGGTGGCGAAGAGCCCAAGCCAATTTTGGGTCGATCTCTAGGTCTAGGTCAGGATAAGAATCATCCACGATTTCGTCAACCTTGAAATTGTAAAACCGGAGTAAGCCAATCGGCTTGATACAATCGGTTTTCTCTCACGAGAGGTGGTTGCTTCAAGGCCGGCAGGCGCTTGTCGTACCCGTTGACGGGGACGAATCCCGAATAATATACTCTTTTCATGCTTGGACGTTTGTAGAGTGCAGAGGTTAGGTGAAGAATGTCCTTATCCGAATCGGAAGTTGCTCCCACGATCATCTGCGTGCTTTGTCCTGCGGGGACAAAAGGGGGCATGGCGGAATTTCTTTCGTTCCTCGGCGCTTTGTAATACGCCTTGTTGGATATAACGCATAGGGGCAAATACGCTTTTAAAATCCTTTTCCGGAGCAAGAAGTTGCAGGCTTTGCTCGTTGGGGATTTCGATGTTTACACTCATACGATCCGCGTATAAGCCGGCCTCGTTGACCAGTTCCTGACTGGCGCCGGGAATACTTTTCAAATGGATGTATCCGTTAAAGCGGTACACTTGTCGCAAGTCCTTTACCACTTTTACCAAACGTTCCATCGTGTAGTCTGGATTGCGTACTACTCCCTGAGCTGAGGAAGAGTCCCTCGATGTAATTCCTGCGATAGAATTCTATCGTTAGGTTCACGAGTTCCGAGACGGAGAACGTGGCTCTCGGTAAGTCATTGCTCCTGCGATTGATGCAATAGGCACAATCGTAGATACAGTTGTTCGTGAGCATAATTTTCAGTAGAGAGATACAGCGTCCGTCTTCCGCAAAACTATGACATATACCCCATCCTTCAGCGCTTCCGATCTGCCCTTTTTTGTGAGAACGAGAGGTTCCGCTAGAAGCACAGGATACATCATGTATTTCGCTGATTCAGCGAGTATTTTTAGCTTATCGAGTACTCTTTCATCCATGGTGAACCCGGGGTTATGTCTTCTTCACAAAGATAAGAATAAAAACAGACGGTCGTGTATTTTACTCCTATATTGAAAGGGATTTTCAAGGGAATTCCAGTGTGTCTCGTAGGTAGGTCAACGATAGGTTAACGATAGGTTAACGAAAGGTCAACGTGACTGGGGTTGATCTGCTTTTGATTTTTTCTTGAAATTTAGTTTATGTACTAGCGAGAGTACGACGAGACACCGTGGAGAATAATAAGCGAGATACTATAGATTCATTATGAGGGGGCTCAAAAGTTTTTGACCCTCCCTCATTAGTTGCTATTTTTGTTAAGCTAACGTGATATTTTTGTCTAGGTAAACGTCTTGGATAGCATTTAGTAATTCTACACCTTGATTCATCGGTTTCTGGAAGGCTTTTCGTCCGCTGATAAGTCCCATTCCACCGGCTCGTTTGTTGATTACGGCTGTTATGACAGCTTCTTTTAAATCGGACGCTCCTTTAGATTCACCCCCGGAGTTGATCAGGCCAATGCGTCCCATGTAGCTGTTGGCCACTTGGTAGCGGCAGAGGTCTATCGGGTGGGAGGACGTAAGTTCGGTATAAACTTTTTCATTCGTTTTCCGAATTTAAGTTGGTAAATCCCCCGTTAACCGTCGGGAGCTTTTGTTTTACGATGTCAGCTTGGATCGTTGCCCCCAGGTGATTGGCCTGTCCTGTCAAATCTGCTGCCGAGTGGTAATCTATCCGTCTTTTTTGAAACTTCCGTTACGAAGGTAACACCAGAGGATGGTTGCCATACCTAGTTCATGTGCATGGGAAAATGCCTCTGATACTTCTAGTATTTGTCTGCGACTTTCCGGAGAGCCGAAGTAAATTGTGGCACCTACCGCGGCGGCTCCCATATTCCATGCCTCTTTCACCGTACCGTATAGTGTTTGGTCGTATTGAGTCGGGTAGGTCAGTAGTTCATTGTGATTGATTTTCACGATAAACGGGATTTTGTGAGCGTATTTACGAGCCACGGCCCCGAGTACTCGAATGTGGATGCCACGGCATTACACCCTCCTTCAATGGCCAGCTTTATGATGTTTTCGGGATCGAAATAAAGCGGATTGGGGGCGAAAGACGCTCCTGCCGTGTGTTCAACTCCTTGATCCACGGGGAGAATGGACACGTAGCCGGTATTTGCTAAACGGCCGTGACTCAGGATGCTTTGCAGAGTGTTCAGAGTACGGGTATTTCTATCGGATGACATCCAAATCTCATCAATGGTATTGGGTGACGGGATGTGAAGTAACGATCTATCAATGGTTTTACAGGTGTGGTTCAATAGAAAATCACTTTGATCTCCTAGATTTCGATTATTTTGTTTGTACTCATATTAATTGATATTATATTATTTAGTTTCATACGTGAATAATTAGATTTTTGTTGTCTAAATGAGAAAAATTGTTTATTTTTACATTTATTATAACAATAATTGAGACTGCTGTGAGAATATGCTATATAATTTGGTGTTTTTTATGTGTGATTTCTTTGTCGGCCGAAGCTCAGAAGGGGAAATATTTTGAAAAAAATGTTCGTTTTCCGGAGAAGGTTACACTGGAGGAGAAAGTGGAGATGGCAGCAAGACTGGTCCCGACAAAGCAACAATTAGCTTGGCAACAGTTGGAATTGACAGCTTTCATCCATTTTGGAATAAACACGTTTACCGGGAAAGAACAAGGTGACGGCAAGGAGTTTCCGGTGATGTTCAATCCGGTAGCGCTGGATGCGGAGCAGTGGGTGAAGGCGTTAAAGGCGGGGGGACTCAAGTCCGTCGTGCTGACTGCCAAACATCATGATGGTTTTTGTTTGTGGCCGACAAAAAACGACTCGTCATGCCATCACGGCCTCTCCGTGGAAAAACGGGAAAGGCGATGTGGTTCGGGAATTAAAAAAGCGTGTGACCGAAACGGGATGAAATTCGGGAATCTATTTATCCCTTTTGGATCGGAACATTTCTTATTGCGGGGACTCTCCCCGGTACAACGAGTTTTCGTGAAACAACTGACGGAATTATTGACCGAGTACGGGAAAATAGATGAAATTTGGTTGGATGGGACTAATGAGATAGGCATTGACGGGAAAAAACAGGAATATGACTGGGAATTGATATTGAAAAACGATTCATAAGTTACAGCCTAATGCGGTTACGGCTTTTTATGGTGATGATATTCGTTGGAGCGGGAAATGAAAGTGCGAGAGGGCGTGAGGCCGAATGGAGTTCCGTCGCATTGGTTCCGGGGTGTTATCCGGATGCGATCAAGCGTAATGAAGAGATGCGTTTAAGCGTGTTTTCCCGGGATCTTGGGGAAAAGAGATTATTGATCGTGCGACGGAATTGTTCTGGTATCCTTCGGAGGTGTCGGTCTCTATCCGTCCTAGTTGGTTTTATCACGAGAGGGAAGATTCGAAAGTAAAATCTTTGTCGGAGTTGGTGAAGGTTTATTTCCAGTCCGTGGATGTAATTCTTCTTTATTACTGAACGTGTCACCTGACAAGCGGGGGGTGTGCTTTGCGAGACCGATGTCACTCGGTTAAAAGAAGGAGAGTATCTGGAAAAAGATGTACGCTAGAAAGATTTTGTTTCGGTGCGTGGACTGCCCGGAAGGGAGAAAGTAAAGAATATACCTTGGGGAAGGGATGTACGATAAACACGATCTTGTTACAGGAAGATATTAGCCGGGGACAGCGGTTACCGTGGAAGGGTTGGGAACGGTGCTTGGCAGGTGTTGGGAAAGGGGGGACGATTGGTTATAAACGTTTGTTGTATCCCGGATATAGCCGTGGAGACTATTCGTATCACGATTAATGACTGTCGTAAAGAGGCAAACATATCACGGGTGGGAGCGTGGCTCCTAAAATATAAACTTTTCTTTTTATTTTTTCGTTTTAGCCATAGAGACTAAAAACAATATAAAATACAGGGTCTATGGCTAAAAAAGTTGCAGAACAGTTGGTTGATATGCTGGTTGAGGCCGGTGTGAAAAGAATTTATGCCGTCACGGGCGATAGTTTGAATGAGATAAATGATGCCGTAAGGAAAAAAAGATTCATGGGTTACGTGCGCCAAAGTCGGATTTTGGGGCGGAGGCTCAATTTGGTCCGGGGACACGTTCATTTGATTAATGGGCTATATGGGGTGCCGCGGTGTTAGCGATTGCCTCCACGATGAATTCGGGACTCAGGAAACGGACACGATGAGTTGTTCGAAGATTGTAGTTATTATAACCAGGTGGCGACCACGCCCTGCCAGATGCCTCGTATGTTGCAGGCTGGCAAGCGGAATTTCCGGTTCGGGATGATCGGGTTCCTGGGGACGTGACTGCTCGTGGGCAGAGGAGATATTTTTCTGCCGTTAAGACATTCCCAACACATCCTTCCCTTACGTCCCTCGGATGAAGAGTTGAATGCGTTGGCTGATTTATTGAATGGGAAGGAAGATAAACCTTGTTTGGCCAAGGATGCCCACGCCGAAGTGGTGGAATTGTCCGGGTTTGAATTCTCCTGTGGCATATTCTTTTTAAGAGTAAGATGGAGATACAATTGATTAACGAGGTGGGAATGACCGGTTTGCTAGGATGTTGGTATGACAGTATGCACGAGGGACGATTGGTTATAAACGGATTTTTTGTTGCCGGAAAACAACACGATCGTGCAGGTGGATATCCCGGAACGTTTATATGGGGCTATGTGGAGACGTGAAGAGTACTATTCTGTATCAGACGATTGATTTTTGCAGAAATGACTGTGAAAAGGGTATGTAAAGAATGCTTACGTGGAGGAGAAAGGACAAACAGATATCATCCAGAGTACGTGATGTCCGTTGTGGATCAATTGGCGTCGAAGGATGCGATTTTTGCGGTTGATACGGGATGACGTGTGTATGGGGAGCGCTTATCTGCACGGAACGGGAGAGAGAAAAATGTTAGGCTCTTTTTAATCATGGTTCAATGGCAAATGCTGTTCCGCAAGCGATGTTGGCCTTTCCGGAGCGGCAAGTTTGGGCTTTTGGGGACGGTGGAATCTCCATGTTTAGATCTTTTCGACAATAGCAGTATAAAGTGTGTCCATCGTTCTTTTTGAAGTTGAAATGGACGGGTTACGGATTGGAGACGGATATGGAAATTTTGGAATGGAATTCACGGTGAACGAGGAGAAGGTACAGGCCGTGCTGGAACAGGCTTGAATATTGACGGGGCCGGTACTTGTAAACGTGATGACAGAAACGCTTTGGCCATGCCGCCTAAAGTGGAGGGAGCCAGATGATGGGGTTTGCCCAATTATAAATTGATTAAACGGAACGTGAAATACTGGATACGATCAGTTCTAATTTTAGACATATGAAGGAGGTTTTATAAATAAAGATTGTATCTTTGTGACGGAAATTAAAAGTAGTTATATGATAGATTTTAAACCGATCAGAATAGAGGATAAAGAGTTGATAACGACCTATTTTTTTTTGGCATGTGGGAAACCGGGATTGCAATCTTTCGTTTGTGAACTTGTACACGTGGCAGTTCTTGACCAATAGTCATTATGCTGTGGTTGATGACTGCCTCGTGGTGCGTTTTACATTGGATGAGGAAAGTGTCGTGTACACGATGCCCGTGGGAACCGGGGATGTGAAAAATGTGATCGAGTTGTTGAAACAGCAAGCCAAGGCCGAAGGACACGTTTTGCGTGTACATGGAGTTTTTCCGGAGTTGGAGGAATGGTTCAACCGGGAGTTCCGGGAAGTTTTGATTATCGGTTGGATCGGGATTATTTTGATTATATTTATTCCCGTCAAGAGCTGGCTGAATTGAAAGGTAAAAATTTTCAGCCTAAACGGAATCACGTGAATAAGTTCAAACGCACCTATAATTACAAGTACACGCCATTAACAGTAGATTTGATCCCGCATTGTTTGGAACTGGAGGAAAAATGGTGTGAAGAGCATGATTGTGAGGAAGAGGAGAGTTTGATAAACGAGCGAAAAGCATTGAATATTGCGTTGCGAAATTTTGATGCTCTTGGTTTGGTTGGAGGAGCGCTCTGGGTGGATGATGAAATCGTCGGGTTCACGTATGGCGCTCCGGTGAATCATGATACCTTTGCCGTTCATATCGAGAAGGCCGATAGTCGTATTGACGGTTCGTATAATATTTTGAATCAGGAGTTCGCTTTTGACATATCCCGGAACAATATGTTTACCTAAACCGGGAGGAAGATTTGGGAATACCGGGATTGAGGAAGGCGAAACTATCTTATCGTCCGGTGATATTATTGGAGAAAGGGTATGCCGAATTAATTGAAAGTTGAAAATGAGAAAATCTCTCATTTCAAAGGCTGTTTAATTTAAATACAGTATGATGAAACAGGAAGTCATGGAGTTATGGAGGGTGTGTTTTGATGATACGGAAGAGTTCATTCAATTCTATTTTGACAAAAATACAAGGAGGAGAATGCTCTGGTGTATTGGGATGAACAAGGTGCGGCTATTGCTGCTTTACAAACTCTTCTTTACCCTGATGACTTTTGGCGTGACACAAATTGTAACAGGGTATATTTCGGGGGCTTGTACTCATCCGTCAATTGGCCCGGGGCGTGATGACGAAGTTACTGCGGGAGGCTTTCTACGTGATGAGAGGAAGAAAGATTCCCGTGAGTACTCTGATTCCGGCTAGTGAATGGTTGTACGATTATTACGGAAAGATGGGGTACGTACCTGTTTTTGATTATACCCTGGAACATTACACGATTTTGGATAAGCCGGTTGCGGATCATTTTCGGGTGGAAGCTATTCGGGAGGTGGGGTTGTTAACGGATGACTTGTTTAATTATTTTCAGTCAATGATGCGTTTACGTCCTTGTTGCGTGCTGCACGAACGGGAAGATTTTGAGGTGATCGTGGAAAGTTTGCGAATGGATGGAGGGGCGTTGATTGTCGTGTATAGCGATAAAAATATTGTTGGGATGGCTTTTGCCGAACCGAGAGAAAATCATGCTTTGGTACTGAGGGGATGCATGACTCCGAGGATGTCAAACGGGTGGCTTTGTGGGGAGTGATGAAATATCTGGATGCGGCGGAGATATATTGCCGTGTACTTCCTTCCGGAAAAGCGGATGAGCACCGGGGAATGGCACGTGTGTTGGACGTGGAACAAATGCTCCGTTTGTATGCCGTGAATAATCCGGAGCAGGATCTCGTGCTGAAAGTAACGGATGACTGGATTCCGGAAAACACGGGAATATACGTAATCGGGAAAGGAGATTGTGTTTGTGATAATGCAAAAGCAGGTGGAGGCGGAGTTGTCCGTGCAGGAACTGACGCAATTGCTTTTAGGCTACCACCCGGAACGTTTTCCCGAGTTGGAGCCTTATTTCAAAAAATGTAGTCCTTTCATAAGCTTGATGCTGGACTAGAATGGTCTTGATTTGTACTTTGGGGGATTTAGTTTCCAAGAAATCCTCGATCTCTTCGATGGAAAGTTTTTTCACGTTTGTGATAATGATGTTTTCGCTTAAAAAGTTCCCGTACGTGTTACACTCGTCTATAATTGAATTGAATATTTCTTTAGATTGGCCTCGATAGGTAACAGAAGAATAAACGTGACATATTTCTCGAATTGTTCGATTTGTTCAATCTCTCCTTGGCTTTTTGGTTATGACCAATTCTGTCTCTTTTTGGGCAATATCCCACTGGAAAGGTTGTAACGTGACCCCCTCGTTGGCAACATAAACACAAAAATAACGTAACAGCGTGTCGTGACCACCTAGGCCGGTGGATACGAACACGGTCGATTCGTCCAGCAGGTTGGATTGAATCAGCATCCGGGATTGTTGCAACGCTATGGTTGCCCACGGTTTGATCGGGGTATCTTGTTTCTGGAACGATTCAATACTCCGGTATATAGAAATGTCGTCGACCATGGACAACAGGATTAACAAAGTTTTTTTTTTTCGTCATCAACGGCCTCATCAAATAGATCTTGAGCGTGTATTATTGCGTCTTCTCTTAACGTTTTAAAGTCTCCACTTTTAATAAGATGTTCCAAAAGATTCATGTATTGATGTTGTACTTCTACATCAATTTCTTCTTCTAGGATATTTAAGTGCGAACCCGCCCGTGATAGCAATTGATTCACGCTTTTCCATTTTTGCTCGTCCTGGTTTTCTATATCTTCTGTTTTCATATTACAAAAGTAAACTATTTGTTGGTTATATGGAGTAAAAAAGAAAAGATTCGTTGTTTTTCTCTATAAATTTCGGAAGACACTTAGGCAGGAAAGTCTTTTATTAATAAATTTTATCATTATTAATGATGAAATTCTCGTTATTATTCTGTGTTTATTTAGAAAAAATAAAAATAAAGTTTTTACATTCGCGATACTAATTACAAGATGTTTATATGTTACTGTCAGAACTGAAAACCGGAGAAAGTGCCGTTATTACCAAGGTGAAAGGATATGGGGCCTTTCGGAAACGATTAAACGAGATGGGATTCGTGAGGGGCAAAGTGGTGAAGGCCGTGAAGAATGCTCCTTTGAATGATCCGATTGAATATGCAATTATGGGTTATGAAATCTCTTTAAGGAGACAAGAAGCAGCGTTTATTGAAATCGTGTCTTTAGAGGAGGCTACTAATATTGTCGGGGTGTCCGGAAGTGCCCGTGATGCGGAAGAAGCTTTCGCCAAGCACTGGGAAGGTCGAGATAAACATATACATGTTGCTTTTTGTCGGTAACCCCAATGCGGGAAAAACAACACTGTTCAACTACGTGAGTGGTTCTCAGGAACACGTGGGAAACTACGGTGGTGTTACGGTAGATGCGAAGAGTGCCACGTTTCGATTTGAAGGTTACGAGTTTAACGTGGTCGATTTACCAGGAACGTATTCTATTTCTGCTTACTCGAATGAAGAAAAGTATGTGCGGGAATATATTATGAATAACGCACCCGATGTGGTGATTAACGTGGTGGATGCGTCTAACTTGGAACGTAATCTCTATTTGTCCACGCAGTTGATTGATATGGATGTGAAGGGTGTGATCGCTTTGAACATGTATGATGAGCTGGAACGTTCGGGGCAACTTTCAATTATCAGGAGATGGGACAGATGATCGGGATGCCGATGATGCCCACGATCGGGTCAAAGGGGAAAGGAATTAAGGAGTTGTTACGGGAAGTTATCGAGGTGTACGAGGGAAGAAGTGAAACGGTACGCCATATCCATATAAATTATGGGAAAGAGATTGAGGACAGTATCGTGACCATTCGAGCAGAGTTGAAAGATGAAAAAATTTGATCTGTAATATGTCTCCACGTTTCTTATCTCTGATGTTATTGGAAGGGGATAAGGACGTGTTAGAATTCGTGCAACGGATCATTCTCAGGAGAAATTATTGAAGGTCGTAAAGAGGGAGTTGAACGGATTGAAACAACCTATGGAGAGAAAGTAGAGTCGGTTGTTACCGATACGAAGTACGGTTTTATTTCCGGGGCGTTAAAAGAGACGTACAAAGAAAGTCCTGTGAATCGAAGGCGTAAAACGGAGTATATTGATGCTATTGTCACGCATAAATTGTTCGGATTCCCGATCTTCTTGTTATTCTTGTTCGTGACATTCTTTGCCACGTTTAGCTTGGGAAGTTATCCGATGGAATGGATTGAGACCGGGGTCGGTGCTTTAGGTGAATTTGTCGATAACCAGATGAGTGCGGGACCTTTAAAGGATTTATTAGTGGATGGTATCATCGGTGGTGTGGGGAGCGTGATCGTGTTTTTTACCGAATATATTGATATTATTCCTGTTTATTTCTTTCATGGAAGACACGGGATATATGGCTCGTGCGGCATTTATCATGGATAAGTTGATGCATAAGCTCGGCTTGCACGGGACAAGTTTTATTCCGATGATCATGGGATTCGGGTGTAACGTGCCGGCGATCATGTCAACGCGTATGCTGGAGAACCGGAGTGACAGGATATTGACCATACTGATCAATCCTTTCATGTCTTGCAGTGCCCGTCTTCCGGTATATATTCTGTTGGTCGGGGCATTTTTCAAAAATTACGCGGCGTTAGTTCTTTTTGGAATATACTTGTTTGGAATTCTTGCTGCTATCGTGATGGCTAAGTTGTTTAAACGGGTACTTTTCCACAGGCAGGAAGTGCCGTTCGTGATGGAATTGCCCCCGTATCGGATGCCAACCTTGAGAACGACCGTACGGCATATGTGGAGTAAAGGCGAGCAATACCTGAAAAAATGGGAGGTATTATCATGTTTGCCTCCATACTGATTTGGGCTTTGGGCTATTTTCCCGTGGACAAAAGAGCTGGAGGCTCAGTATGATGAAAAGAAGGCTGAAGTGACGAGGGCTTACGAGGCAACGATCGCTTCCTTGGGATCGGGAATGTGGATATGTTGAAGGAAGAACAGGAAGCGAAATTGGAGAGCTTGCATCGACAAGAGGTAAGTGAACGTCAGGAAAATTCTTATATCAGTCGATTGGGACGAACTTTGGAGCCCGTCTGGACACCGCTTGGTTTTGACTGGAAAGCTGGTGTTAGTTTGTTGACCGGGGTTGCGGCAAAGAAGTCGTGGTTAGCACGATGGCCGTTCTTGTACCAGGGAGAAGAGGTTATGGAGGAAGATACTGGGGCGAATGCGACGTTGGAAAGGCGTTTGCGGGAACATGGTTTTACCCCCGGTTACTGCCATTGTATTTGTGATCTTCGTGTTGCTTTATTCCCCCTGTTTTGCGGCCTTGATTGCTATCGGTAAAGAGATTGGAATGAAGTGGGCATTTTTTCGTGATGGGGTACACGACGGTACTGGCTTGGAGCGTGTGTTTCGTGATAAAACAGGTGTTGGATTTAATTATTTAGAGTGTCCCCATATTATGAATTATTGATCTAAAATTGGAGAATGGAAATGCAACTAATATTGACATATATAATTGTGGCGATAGCGCTTGTTTTTGCGGGAAGAGGTACTTATCGTTTGTTTCGGAATGCAAAGAAGGGAAAAAGGATGCAGTTGTAATTGTGGTTGCGGGGGCAAAGAACGAATAAAAAACTGCTTGTAAAAGCAGCTTTTTATATTAATGCTTGTGTCTGCGCTCGTCAGAAACAGTCAATTTTTTCTTCCTTTAGCTCTTCTTCTAGCTAGAACTGCTCTACCGTTAGCGGTAGACATTCTTTCTCTGAAACCGTGTTTGTTTCTTCTTTTGGTGTTTGAGGGTTGAAATGTCCGTTTCATTGCAATATTTCTTATGTTATTATTTTCTCACTTCGGACTGCAAAAGTAGGGATTTTTTTTTTTTTATTGTGCCAAAGATTTTTGCAAAATTATCTCGATTCAAATGGTGTTTTATTTTAATTATTCGAATGATTTCTAAATTAATGGCGTATGTTTTAATTAAATGGTGTTTTCAGACAACAAAGTTAATATATCCCCGTATATTTCTTTAAGCAGATACGAAAAAAGAACTCTAATATTTGTTTTACTGAAATAGATGATTAACTTTAAGCCAATTATACGAAGAGACCTATGAGACAGTTAAAAATTAGCAAACAAATCACTGGCAGGGATTCGTTCTCGATAGAGAAATACTTGCAGGAGATTGGGAAAATCGACGTGTTGACGCCGGATGAGGAGGTTGCTTTAGCCAAGAAAATCCGATCGGGGGACCGAGCGGCACGGGAGTTATTGGTGAAGAGTAACCTGCGTTTCGTGGTTTCCGTGGCCAAGCAATACCAGAATAACGGTTTGAGTTTGGGGATTTGATCAACGAGGGTAATCTGGGATTAATAAAAGCTGCCGAATGCTTTGACGAAACGAAAGGATTCAAGTTCATTTCTTACGCCGTATGGTGGATCCGGCAATCGATTTTACAGGCAATCGCTGAAAATTCCCGCTTGGTTCGATTACCATTGAACAAAATCAGCAGTATCAACAAAGTGAATAAATTCTTTTTCCGACTGGAACAAGAGTTCCAACGGGAACCCACGGCAGAGGAAATTGCCTTGAAAATGGATGTTCCCGCGAAGGAGGTTAAAGATAGCTTGCGGATAGCCAATCGTCCGTTATCCATGGATGCGCCCTTTGTCGGCAGATGAGGATTCCTCTAACTTGTATGACGTGATGATTACCGGGGATAATGCCATATCAGATGCCGAGCGGGAGATGAATGCCGATTCATTGCGGACGGAAATCGATCGTTATTTGACGATTCTGGATGAACGCGATGCTTTAATCTTGCGGATGTATTACGGCTTGGGTGGTTATACAGCTATGTCGTTGGAAGAGATTGGCGATCGGGTAGGTCTGACAAGCGAACGAGTACGCCAAATTAAATCCAAGGCTATCAAGAGACTGAAAACTCGTGCCGTAGTAAACGGTTGAAGACGTATTTATAAGAGGTCGGTAAATTTTCCTTTTTGTAGAAAGTACTTTACTCCATAAATTTCATGTTTAATTTATGGAGATATGGGGATTGTTTGATAAATTTAGACTTTCTATCTTTTCTTCTGATGATGCATTTCATGTGAAATTTTTTGTGTTAGAGGAATTGTGAGATGGGTAGTATTCTTTTAGATTGTTAGTGTCTGTATTCTATGTACTTACAGTCTGCAACTAAAATATGTTTATAAAGTTAGTTTTTTCAACTAAATTGCTATATTTGTTCCCCGTTTTAGACGGGGGTGTTTTGAGTGATCGGAAACGTTTGAGAAACGGGTCTTGTCAGTCATAAGTATTTAACTCCTAGGAGCGTTAGAAGGAGAGGGGAATTATTATTATGAACACATTAAATAAACGAGAACCTTATGGGAAACTATGAATTAAACAAGAATCTGGCACAAATGCTAAAAGGTGGGGTTATCATGGATGTAACCAATGTTGAACAGGCAAAGATCGCAGAAGCTGCCGGAGCATGTGCTGTAATGGCATTGGAAAGAGTGCCATCGGATATTCGTAAGGATGGTGGTGTGGCTAGAATGTCTGATCCTCAGATGATCAAGGCTATAAAGAATGCCGTATCTATTCCTGTAATGGCAAAAGTGAGAATCGGTCACTTCGTGGAAGCGCAGATCTTGGAGGCTATTGGCATTGATTATATAGACGAAAGTGAAGTTTTAACGCCGGCAGACGACTTGTATCATGTTGACAAGACTGCGTTTAAAGTGCCGTTCGTTTGCGGATGCCGTAACTTGGGTGAGGCTTTAAGACGTATTGGTGAAGGTGCCTCTATGATTCGTACGAAGGGAGAAGCCGGAACCGGAAACGTGGTAGAGGCTGTAAGACATATGCGTCAATTAAACAATGATATTCACCAGGTACAAAGCGGCTCCGGTTGAAGCATTGATGACGATTGCTAAAGAGATGGGTGCTCCTTATGATTTAGTAAAATTCGTGCATGAAAACGGTAAATTGCCGGTAGTAAATTTTGCAGCCGGTGGTATCGCTACTCCTGCTGATGCAAAGCTTTGATGATGCAGTTAGGATGCGAGGGGTGTATTCGTTGGTTCCGGAATCTTCAAATCAGGTGATCCAGCCAAGAGAGCGAGAGCTATCGTTTAGCAACAACTTATTATAACGATCCGGTTAAATTGGCTGAATTGTCCGAGAACTTGGGTGAAGCTATGTCTGGATTGGAGATTAGCAAATTGGAAAACAAATACGCTGAAAGAGGCTGGTAAGAATAGTTTATAAAGTTCATAAGGTTTGTAAGGTTCATAAGGTAACTTGCTTTATAGATTTTATGAACTTTATGAACCTTATATTTTTTGTCATGAAGAAGATTGGAATTTTGGGCTTTCAAGGAGCTATTGTTGAACATGAACGCCAGATTAAAGCCATTGGCCATGAACCCGTGATCGTGAAGTACCCGGGCAGTTGGAAGAGATTGATGGAATCATTCTACCGGGAGGGAGAGTACCACTATGGGAAAGATTCTTAACCGCACGGGGCTTATGGGCTTTTACGGGGAAAATCCAGGGTGGGCTGCCGGTATGGGGGAACTTGTGCGGGAATGATCTTGCTGGCCAAAGAACTCGTGAACGATTCCGTGACTCATTTGGGCGTGATGGATATTGCCGTTCGGCGTAATGCTTACGGGAGTCAGATCGACAGTTTTGCCACGAAAAAAGTGATTCCGGAGGTAGATTCAAAAGAGATCGAGCTGGTGTTTATTCGTGCTCCTTATATTACAAGCGTGAAGGAAGGGGTAAAAAGTGCTGTGTGAGCTTGATGGGCATATCGTTGCAGCGGAAGAAAAGAATATGTTGGTAACATCTTTCCATCCGGAACTTACAGATAATACGGCATTCTTGAAATACTTTGTATCTAAGATTTAAAAAGGCTGTTTTTAAAACAGCCTTTTTTATAGATTTGCGTTTAATTCTTCTACGCTAAGAGTTGCTGTCGATTTTCTGAACAACAATTCCGGCTGCCACGTTCGCGATGCGCATGGCTTCCGTAATTTCTGACCTTGGGTTAAAAGGCTAGTGAAAGGGCCGCCACAACCGTGTCCCCGGCTCCACTTACATCAAATACTTCTTGAGAATGTGTGGGGAGATGCAAAATATTTTGATCGGAAATCAAGCTCATTCCCTGTTCGCTCCGGGTGACAAGTAATGCCGATAAACCGTAGCGATGAACGATTTCCAAAGGCTGCTACGGCAATCTCTCTGATCGTTATTTTTTCACCGGGTGGCCAATGATGTCACCTAATTCTTTTTTTACATTAGAGTAATCAAGTCGGCCCTGTATATTTCTTCCAGTTTTGCCCTTTCGGGTCCACGATAACACGGGTTCTATGTGATTTTGCCGTTTTTATCAAAAACGAACATAATTCTTCCGAAATCATGCCTTTTCCATAATCAGAAATAACAAGGGTAGGGGAACTCTTGGAAGAGTGAAGCAAGATGGATTTGGAAATCTTCTCTTGCTTTTCAGAAAGTCCAAGTGTTGCTCGTAATCTATGCGGACAATCTGTTGCCTTCCACCGATGATGCGCGCTTTCGTGATCGTGGGTTGCTCGGTTTTGACAAAATCGGTTTTGATCCCTTTCCGGTGAGCCATACGTTCAATCTCTTTTCCCGAAAAAGTCATAGCCGATAGCCCCGCATAACGTGGCCTGCCCACCAAGACTTGTGATGTTGTTGGCCACGTTCGAGGCCCCGCCAAAAACGGGATTCCTCGGTCACGATATTTACTATTGGAACTGGAGCTTGGGAAATACGTTCCACCTTTCCGAAATAGTATTTGTCAAGCATCACGTCCCCGACGATCAATATCTTGCAACTATTAAAGTTTAAATCCATCTATTCATTTTAGATTTTTAGATTTATGATTTTAGATTAAAAACAGGGTTGTATATTTGTAAATCGTAATTCATAAATCATAAATTAATTGCTTTATTCTTCTCCGCCACCGAACATCATCAAGTAGGCTTTAATGAACTCGTTGATCTCTCCGTCCATAACTGCCTGCACGTTTGATGTCTGGTAGTTGGTACGATGATCTTTCACCCGGCGGTCGTCGAATACATAACTGCGGATTTGTGATCCCCACTCGATCTTTTTTCGTTCCTTCCACTTTATCCCGTTCTTCCTGACGCTTTTGTAATTCCAGTTCGTACAATTGGGCTTTCAATAAACGCATGGCATTTTCACGGTTTTGCAACTGAGAGCGTGATTCTGTGTTCTCGATCATAATCCCGGTGGGTGCATGGCGTAACCGAACTCCGGTTTCCACTTTATTCACGTTCTGTCCGCCCGCCCCACCACTTCGGAAAGTGTCCCAGCTGATGTCGGCAGGGGTTGATCGTGATCTCGATCGTGTCATCCACGGCAGGATAAACGAAGACGGAAGCGAAAGATGTCATTCGTTTATTGGCCGCGTTATATGGCGATAAACGGACCAATCGGTGAACACCGTTTTCTGATTTCAGATATCCGTAAGCATAGTCTCCCTCGAATTCAAGTGTAGCTGATTTGATACCGGCCTCTTCACCTTCCTGGTAATCCACGTGTTTTACCTTGTAACCGTTTAATTCTCCCCAGCGGATATACATCCGGTACAGCATACTGGCCCAATCCATACTTTCCGTACCTCCGGCACCGGAATTGATTTTCATGATGGCCCGAAGTGATCTTCTTCCCGGCGCAACATGTTGCGCATCTCGATGTCTTCAGCACCCGAATGGTCTCTTGGTATTGGGCATCCACTTCCTCCTCGGTTGCTTCTCCCTCTTTGGCGAAATCGAAGAGTACCTGCAAGTCTCCCACGGCGGAGGTCACCTGCTCATAGCCTTCGATCCAAGATTTCAATTCCGGACTTTTTTCATCAAGGCCTCTGCTTCCTTGGGATTATCCCACAGAGACGGATTTTGTGTTCTTAATTCTTCTTCAGCGAGTTGTATCTTTTTACCATCGATGTCAAAGATACCTCCTCAATGCTTCACCTCGCTCAGCCAATTCTTTAATATGGTCTATTGTGATCATTGTGTATTAAGTTTATAAATAAAATTCGTCCCTCCATACGAAGGACGAATGATTCGTATATGTTATCTCACTTGTCTTGACTAGCCATCGGGAAATTTTTTGTTTACCCGCTTGCTGGTTACAGGTCGTCCGCTTAGCGTGCTTTCTACCATGTCCTGAATTTCTTGGGCAAAAGGCATTTTTCCCCGTTTCTTCTGGCCATGTCCACGAGCATTTGCAAAGCTTGCATACTTCTTCTCTCGTCATTTTCCAGAGCTTTTCTACGATTCTGAGAAAGTGATCCGATATATCTCAACGTTTGCGCATTGTCAAGAGCCAAGGCCCAAGCCAGATCGTTCCCCTTCTCTTTCTCGCCGGCAGCATAGTAGATCGAGATGTAATTTAACAAGAAGAAGTCAGCCGGAACTTGATATAACGGAATTTCTTCCAGAGATTTATCCAGCACCCGAATGCCTTCTTGAATTTTAGTAGAATCAGTGATTTCATTGATAATAGTGTCCCATAACACGTGTTTCCGTGGCCGCTTCTTGCATTTAATTGTTCTGCCAAACGCAAGAAAGTGTTCCGGTATTTCATCACGGCAATGGTGTTGTCATGGAAATGATCGATATTTACTTTCGGGTCCTTGATGTTTCCCCAGACGAATTTATTCATCAGGTTGTCATACAGGATCTCCGTGTTGATTCGTCCAAAATCATAGTAAGCGGTGTTGTTTTCAGTCTTGATGGGTACAACCCGGTAAGCAGCTCCTTCTAGTTGGAAGTACTTATCGAAGCCCATGTAACTGTCTTGTCCCATACCCACCCCGAAGTATACCGGACGTTCCCAGTTGTTGGTAGCCAATATATCCAGTACCATTAATTGTGATTTGTTTCAGGGAACTACCTTTTAATTGAATCTCTACTCTGTCTACAATTAACGCGGAATCTTTGGGTTGTACGGTTCCGTTTGCCAGTACTTTTTTCTTATCCACGGGGTATATACAGGCTGCGTGTCGGGATGAAGTCCACGGCACCTCCTTGGTAACGGTTGATTTGGTTTCCGGTCTGTCGCTGGCAACAAATTCCATGACTTCTTTCATGCTGAAAGGTTGTTGCACTCGTTCTTCAATCGTGACAAAGTCCCGTACTCCGGCATGGTATTGGTCTTTCGTGAAAGAAATGGGTACCCCGTCACTTTCGTAGGCTTTCCGTTTCATCTGATCAATGTACCAGTCTCCGGCAAGCAAACTTGGGTTCACGATACGTATATCCCGGCGGAATCCTTCCACTTCCTGTGCATACCATAGAGGGAATGTATCATTATCTCCGTAAGTGAACAGGATGGCGTTCAGGGGCACACGTGCTTAGTAGTTCTTGGCATGAGCAATGGTTGCATAACGTCCGCACGATCATGATCATCCCAGTTTTGATGCTTGCCATATTTACCGGAACGGCGAACAGGGCAAACAGCGGTGACAATTATGGCGGCGTTGCGGGAATCCATCTTCTTCTGAAGTAAATCCCACAGGTAGAGAACCCCTGAAACCGATCCAGATAAAGGCATAGAACGATCCGGCATAGGCATAGTCACGTTCGCGGTTGATACGGATATTGGTTCAGGTAAAAGCATCCGATGGCAATACCCGTGGAAGAAGAAAGTAGCATAACCACCAGAAATCTTTCTTTCCTTGTTTTCCCCGTTGATATTGATAGAACATTCCCAGCAACCTGAGGATAAAGGGAATATGTAATATTTATTGTTTGCCTTGTCATGTTTCAACGTGTCCGGCATCACGCTCTGATCACCGACCAGAATATTATCTATAAAAGGAATATGAGATCCAGTTGCCATAGCGGAAGTCTCCATGTCCCTGAATATCATTCTGACGTCCGGAGAAGTTCCACATGAAGTACCTGAAATACATGTGTCCGAGTTGGTAACGGAACATGAAACTTAGGTTTTGTCCGAAACTTGGTTTCTGAACAGGTTGTCCGTCCACCATGTACACACGGGGCCTTTGGGTTGTCCCACCCACTCATAGTATACTTGAGGTTCGCGAGCTTGGCTGTACATACGCGGTAGGATCGTGCAGAAGCGAGGATCATATTTTGACTTCTTTTTATGATCCGATATCATATTTACCCGTTTTTCGTTTTGGTAATAAATAGGTCCA
>VOFE01000461.1_pt1 | contig 38081 bp, 78 predicted proteins | sample 5384071 | NCBI WGS metagenome assembly VOFE01 (sample SAMN12384724, study PRJNA508395) | human gut metagenome | isolation source: healthy gut D | host: Homo sapiens
AGGTAACGGGATATTATGCACCGACTTCCCGTTATGGAACACCGGAGGATTTTGCACATCTGGTCAACGAATGCCATAAGAACAAGATTGGCGTGATTCTTGACTGGGTACCGGCGCATTTTCCAAAAGATGCGCATGGATTGGCAGAGTTCGATGGTACTGCAACTTATGAGTATGCAGACCCGAGAAAAGGGGAGCATCCGGACTGGGGCACTAAGATTTTTGATTACGGTAAGAATGAGGTCAAGAACTTCCTGATCGGAAGTGCGCTGATGTGGATTGAGAATTATCACGTAGACGGACTTCGTGTGGATGCTGTTGCTTCAATGCTGTATCTCGATTACGGAAAGGAAGCCGGTCAGTGGGTTCCGAACCAGTATGGCGATAATAAGAACCTGGAAGCAATCGAGTTCTTTAAACATATCAATACCCTGGTTCTCGGAAGAAATCCGGGAGCTGTCATGATTGCGGAGGAATCTACGGCATGGCCGAAAGTGACGGGAACGGTGGAGGATGACGGACTTAATTTCAGCTACAAGTGGAACATGGGCTGGATGCATAAAGAAGAAAAATTTATTTTCATCTGCAACTTTACGCCAATCCCCGGGGACGACTACCGCGTAGGCGTGCCGAAACGCGGTAATTTACGCTTCTTCTTGATAATGAACACGGCCTGTATGAAAAAAGGCGACGGACCGGCCGTGTATAAATCGTCGAAAGGTGAATGCGACGGACAGCCCTATTCTTTCTCTTATCCGCTTCCAGCTTACGGAACGGCCATTTTCAGATTTTGATTAAGCAACATTAACCTGCACGCTCCGCGCACTAGGTCAACCATCAATAAAGGGAATTAAGGACAGATACCCGCCCCATTGGCGGCCGTCCGCAATTCCCTTTATTCACACTGTTCCGTTTGTGTCAATCTGTGCCTTGATTTTGTTCCGGCATTGCATAGCTTTTAACGGCATAGGCCGCCGCCCCCTGCACAGTTCAATCATCAGGGAAGCTCTTCCAGCGAAATCGTCTTTCCCTGAATCTCCTCCCAGTGATTTTTCACGGAGCACCTGAACGGTGTGCAGGTGCTTCTCCTCTGCCACCGGCTCGATCCGGACCGGAACGCTCTGGTCTGTAAAAAGCAGATCAGCCAGATTGCTTCCGGGAAGAATAAGCTGGGTAAAGGCCGGATTGCCGCTCTTTATCAGATACTGGGAATCAGATCACGGTATCGCACTTTGATCCCCTGCTTTGTTATCATATCTGCTCCTTTTCGTAATACCGTAGAGGGTCGTAAATCCAGGTGGTACGGATATGTAAGCTCTGCCTGTGTGTAAGCAGCACAAGTCAGGCCGTAGCCGTATCTTGAACTGAGGTAATAACAGGAGCCACAGACAACGGAGCGGTATCCATATCCAGGAGCAGCTGGCAATGAGGATACTGCCCCTCATACGGATTCCCCATAAGGCAAAGCCGCCGTTCGCTTTATAGTACTGATATAAAATGCGGTCAATATCATTATCACTGTAGTACGAATCGTGCATACCATCCTCCGTTTCTTATTCTCCATCCTCCAGAAGCTGCTGGTAGACCTCCCTTTACTGACTCCCCGATCCTTCGCCACCAGCTTCATCGCCTCTTCTTATCCCTTCCTTGTGAAAGATAATGCTCCATATGCTGATTCAGCGGCATCTTTTCCAGTCCTCCTGGCCCTCAGCCTTCAAGTCACGGATAGAACGCCCCTCGATCACGATCACGCACTCGCCCTTCGGTTCATTTGCACTGCAATACCTGACCGCCTCCCCCAGCGTCGTACGGAAGGCCGTCTCATACTTCTTTGTAAGCTCTCTGCAGACAGCGGCGCGCCTGTCGCCCAGCGCCTCGATAAAGCTCCCCAAGCGTCCGCAGCAGATGATGGGAGCCTCGTAAAAATAGTATAATTGTCCTGGTCTCCGTTTTCAGTTCTTCCAGGATCCACTGCTTTTTCCTTTTTATCCACGGGCAGAAACGCTTCAAAACAAAATCTTCTGGTACCCAGCCCGGATATCGTTAAAGCCGTAATACAGGCCGCAGGCCCGGGCAGTGACGTCAGCTCAATACCTGCCTCGCAGCATTGCTTAACCAGCTCTTCTCCGGGATCCGAGATTCCGGTGTCCCGGCGTCGGTGATCAGAGCCACATTTACGCCCTCTCTCATCTTATCCACCAGATACCTGGCCTTGTCCACCTTATTAAATTCATGGTAGCTTGTCATAGGCGTTTTAATGTCGAAATGGTTCAGCAGTTTGATGCTGTGCTCGTGTCCTCCGCTGCAATCAGATCCACTGTCTTCAGCGTTTCCAGTACACGCAGCGTTATATCATCCAGATTTCCGATCGATTGTGGCGCATAAATATAGTTTTCCCTGCATAGATTCTCCCCCGCGTCCGTTCCTCGCTTTTGATTCATTAACTGTTATAGGAAACACAAGTTTGTCATTTCCTATATGTCCGGTTGTTACAGTTCAGCCTTCGGTCAAACTGCAGCAAATGATGCACAGAAACGGCAAAAAAAACGTCGTTTCGCGCCGCTTAACCCGGGATTTTCACAAAACAGCGAAAACACCTCGCGGAATACATCATGGCTGAACTGTTACGTCCGTTTTAATTAATATCCATATATATCATAGATTTCGTCTGTATACACACCCCTGCTCCTGTAAACAATCAGAGGCTTCTCCACCTTAATCATGGATCTGCCTCCCCGTACCGCCTCGATCAGGACATATTTGCCTCCTTATCGACAAATGGGGCACCAGCTTCATCCGTTTCAGTTCCAGCCGGTATGCTGTAAGCGCTGTAATAATCTCAATCAACCGGTGAGGCCTGTGCACCATATAGAAACGGCCTCCGGGACGCAGCACTCCTGGCCCCTCCCTCACCACGTCATCCAATGTACAAAGCACCTCATGGCGGGCAATAGCCTTGGCTTCATCCGGGTTTTAAGGCCATGACAGTCATTCATGTAAGGAGGATTTGTAGTTACCACATCAAAAGAGGCCCGCCGAAAATCAGGCCCGCCTCTTTGATATCGCCCCTTATGATGTCTATTCTATCCTTTAATCCGTTAAGCTCCACGCTCCGCGACGCCATATCCGCCATCTCTTCCTGGATTTCAAGACCGGTAAAATGTTCCCCTTTGGTCTTTGCCTCAAGTATCGGAATTATCCCGGTTCCGGTTCCGAGATCCAGGGCTTTCTCACCCGGCCTTACATCAGAAAACCCGGACAGCAGAACGGCATCCATTCAAAGCAGAAGCCGTTCTCTTTCTGGATAATCCGGTAACCGTTTCGATGCAGTTCATCGATTCTCTCGTCATTCCCTTCAGATTAATTATCATCTAACTTCGATTTTCCTTCCTTGCGTTCCAGCGCCTCAAGCGCTTTCAGTTCGGCATCGTTCACATTAACGCGGTCACGTCTGCGTTTCGGTCGGAATTTAAGCTGTTCCACCTTATATTCCCGGATTTCTTCTTCATCCCGGTCAACCGTAACAACCACTTTGACTAGCTGGCGCAGAACGCTCACACTGGAGACCTCCCTTAAGTCCGTCGTCGTCGTTACATAATCTCCGATATTCGGCAGCTTGCTGTTCAGCTCCTCATATGTCTCTTCTTCATTCTTCAGACAGCACATCAGACGGCCGCAGACCCCGGAAATCTTGGTGGGGTTCAGGGAGAGGTTCTGCTCCTTGGCCATCTTGATGGACACCGGAATGAATTCCGAAAGGTAGGAATGGCAGCACAGCGCCCTGCCGCAGATGCCGATGCCGCCCATGATTTTAGTCTCGTCCCTGACGCCTACCTGGCGCAGCTCAATCCTGGTCTTAAACACGCTGGCCAGATCCTTCACCAGCTCCCTGAAATCAATTCTGCCGTCGGCGGTAAAGTAAAACAGGACCTTATTGTTGTCAAATGTATACTCTGCATCGATCAGTTTCATCTGAAAGATCATGCTTCTTAATCTTCTCAGGCAAATCTTGAACGCCTCTTTTTTCCTTCTCTTTATTCTTTTCTCCACTTCTTCGTCCGCACGGGTTGCCATCCTGATGACCGGCTTAAGCGGCTGCACCACTTTCTTGTCCTCCACCTCACGGTTCCCCAGAACCACGTGGCCGAACTCGATACCACGCGCAGTCTCAACGATCACATGATCGCCCGTCTTTATCTCCATTCCGGCCGGATCAAAGAAATACACCTTTCCGGCTTTGCGGAACCTGACACCGATTACTTTAATCATATATCAATTCTCCTTCATTGTTAACAGCATAAGCTCCAGGGCCAGCTCCGTATTGACATTTGCATTGAGCCTTGCCTTGGCCTTTTCTATCGAATTTAAAAATCGTCTCCAGCCCCTCATAGGAACTCTTCTGGCAGAGGCCGCTGACAACTCCATATTCATCTTTAAATACAAGTGTGTTGATATCCTTCGTCACCTTGAACATCAGAATATCACGGTACCAAAGCTGCATGAAATCAGACATTCAAATAAATCAGATTATCCTCCTGCGTTTTTTTATATAATCCAGCAGCATGGGGATGTCCATCTCTTTAATATTCTTAAGAAGAGTCAGCACCTCCTTATAAAGAAGGGAAAAATTCCTCGAAGAAGCGAGATGGATCGCCTTGCCCAGGTTTCCCCTCGCAAACGCTGCATAAATATCTGCTTTACTTTCCGGCACTTCCATCATCTCCGACAGATAACCGCTGACCCACATAATCCTTCAGCGGGCGGAGCTTGAGCTGGATGCACCTGGACAGAATCGTCGGCAGAAACACCTCCTGATTCGTCGTCATTAAAATGATGACCGCGTAGGCCGGAGGCTCCTCTATCGTTTTAAAAGTGCGTTCTGCGCCTGAACCGTCATCTTTTCAGCCTCATCAACCATGTAGATCTTATAGCCGCTGCTGTACGGTTTCACCATAATCGTGTCATTTATCTGAACACGGATGTCATCACACCGATGCTGGCGGGCTTTTCATGCGTCACCCAGATAACATCCGGATGGTTGCCCGACATAATCTGTTTGCAGGAGTGGCACTGCATACATGGTTCCTTTATCACTTTTTCGCAGAGCAGTGTCATGGCAAATGCCCTGGCGATCGTCTTTCTTCCCATCCCTCTTCACCCGACAGAATGTAGGCATGTGAAACCTTGTGGTATTCGATCGCCTTTTTGTAAATGCGTCCTTCACCATGTCATGTCCGATAATATCATGAAAACCTGCCATATATTCCTCCTGAAAACGGTAGTTAAAGCTTTTTCGGTTATTATACCACAAGATTAAAATGCTGCATAGTATTGAATATCTGGTAACTATTCGCCTGCCTTGTTATTTGAGGCTGGAGGACGCGCCCGGAACGGATCCGTGTCCGGTGTGGCAGTGGGGCGGCTGAGTCTTTTGTCCCCGGTTGAAAGTTGTCGTGAGGAGGGGAATCCGGCCGGAATGAATTGCTGCGGGACCGTTTGCACTTTTGAGTGCGCATCAGTGCTAAGCTCGTAAGGGAATCCTCGCTGAGTGGCTGCGACAAGGTCCGTCCCCCGCACTTAACGCGTGAGACAATCAGCGGCCCGCAGGCCGGCGGACGGGGCCGATACCCCCGGCGGAGTCTTTCGTCCCGGCGACAACCTTCCTTTGGGGCGGAGGAGAAGATATAGTCTGCGGACGCCTTTGGAATCCATCGCTGATTTGCGAGGTCCTGTCGAGCTTAGCAGCGCGATGCATTCCACCGAGTGAAAACGTGCTCCGCAGTCTATATCTTCTCCGCAGTCCCAGCTCACAACAATCCTCCCCGGGACAAAAGACTCATAAAACCACCCCACCACCCCGTCCGCTGGCTGTCCCGGCGGCGTCCTCACCTGCTTAATTAAATCTCCCGTATACAGCGGCGCACCGTATCCGCAAGCTCCTCCAGGCACTGCTCCATTATCTTATTTTCATATCTTCTTTCTATCCCTGCTTCCCGGAGCTTCTCTTCGCAAAAATCTTCCTCATCCGCCAGAAAGCGGCGGCAGAGTTCCCATATTTGGGGTTGTTCTGCTGCCGCCTCTCCAATGCGCGGAAAAGACGTTCACCATCCTCCACTTCCACATAAAGAGGAACCAGTTTGCCGCATCCGAAATAGTCTCTCGTTTTTCTGTACGATTCAAGCGTCCCGATCATCAGGTAATCATGGCGGTACCCAGGTCAATCTGGCCGTCATTACCGTACAGTATAACTTCATATCCGAATACAGTCTCGTACGTTCTGCTCTCTATTACTCTGCCCTCTGTTTTCATCTGTTCAAGCTGGGGGACGCTGGTAAAATGGTACTCCACACCTTCTGTCTCCCCGTCCCGTATCGGTCTGGTCGTATAAGTGACAACCGTTTTCAGCCCTGGAAACCGCTCCAGCAGCTTTTTATATATTGTGTCCTTGCCGGACGCACTTTTTCCCATTACATAGAATATTTTACCCATTATACCGCACCTCTGTATTTATTTGCCGCCATGGCCCGAAACCAAGACTCTTCCGTCCTCTGTGATGCCTTCAACCGTCAAGCCAAGCCGCTGGTTTTCCAGGATAAGCTCCACCGCTTCATCTGTTATCACCTCGCCGGGTACCAGCATCGGCACCCCGGCGGATATACCGTAATAAAACCTCCGCTCACGGCTCCGGCGGCATCCTGAAGGCACACTGACCGTCGTTCGCTCCCCAGGCCTCTGAAAGCTTGCGCTTTTTCTCCGGGGCCGCAAGCCAGGTGAGCGCCGTCTTTGTTCCGGTGTCCCGGTCATCCGGCCCGGGCCCGCCGCAGTCATCACTGCCGCAATCCTCTCCGCCGCCCGCAGCCTCAAGGCTGTCCAGATAACGGAGGGCCTCCTCCAATCGTCTGAATCCGTCTTCCGTATCCATCAGGAGGTCATTAAAAGCAAGTAACTGCCGCAGGCCATCTCCGGCTCCAACCGGAACCGTCTTCGCAGAATTTCTGCCGCCTCCGTCCCCGTAAACGCACATCTGACGGTGTTAACCACAATTTTCGAGGCATCCCTGTCCTTAATATGAAATTTGCCGCAGACTGAATCATCAGCCAGCCTGAGATGTTTCAGTCTGCCGGCGCTTTCCATAAAGCGTTCCAGAGAGGCTGCAAACCGATGCATCCTCTCTCCCCTCCTGCTCCATATGCCGGATGCAGTTTTCAATGGAGGCGAGAAAGACATAAGAAGGGCTGGATGTCTGAAAAACCGGAAGATAACCTTCTATCTCCGACGGTTCAATAATTTTGCTTTTTATATGCAGCAGCGCCGTCTGGGTAAGAGACGGAAGCGTTTTATGCAGGCTTTGATTACCACATCCGCCCCGCAGTCGAGAGCGGAACGCGGAAAATCTTTCCCAAAAAGAAAAGTGCGCTCCATGGGCCTCATCCACAATCAGCGGAACGCCATGACGGTGGGCAATCTGTGCGATCGCTCCGATATCTGATACCATACCCTCATACGTCGGAGAGGTAACAAATACTGCCTGTATATCCTTCCTGTTACAATCCCGATCCGCCGGCGGCTGCAAACGCCGCTTCAATCTCCTCCGGGGATATACCGCCCTGAAATCCGAAACCGAAACATAATCAGGATAAATATATACAGGATCTAATTGGTTGAGCAGCACCGCATGGTATGCCGCCTTATGGCTGTTTCTTGCCATGATAATCTTCCCGCCCGGACGCGTCAGCCCGCAGACAGCGCTCAGGATACCCCGGTACTTCCATTCACCATATAATAGGTCCGAATCGGCTCCGTAAACAGCCGCCGCCCGCTCCATGGAATCCTTCAGCATCCCTTCCGCGTGATGAAGATTGTCAAAACCGTTAATCTCCGTGATATCCACAGAAAATGGATTCGGAAAGAAGTTATCCCCAATTCCTGCCGCCGTTTGTGGCCCGGCATGTGGAAAGGGTAGTGGTCCGTACCCGCATAATCCGTTAATTTGTCCAGGAGCATTGGATTTTGCCCATCCATTCTATTATTCATCGCCGCTCCATTTCGTATTTCCGTTCAGCCGTATCTCCAGGGGTTCCGTTGTCTCCCAGGCCATCTGCCCGGATGAACTGTCATAGCTTAACCTGTGATACAGGCAGTAAATTCTGTCTCCTTCAGCCATAACCATCTCCAGCATATCGCTGCCGTCAGACGCAGGACGGATTCCCGTATCATTTACTGTTTTAATGTCTCCACCCAGGGAAACCACCGCAATTTCGCCATGAATATCGTCGGACTGGCAACCGACGGTATATATTCACCAAAAATGGCCTGTACGTTATCAAAATAATACAGATTCTTCATATAGCCGCGGAACGGGGCCCCGTGCTTTTCCAGTTCCATTGTCTCAAGGTTCAGACGGTAAATCTGGCTGCCGCATTCCGCACCGTACTGCTGCGTCCTGGCGCTGTAATACAGCCACTCCCCGGCTATACAGAAGCTGTCTGCCACAAGTCCCTCCTGACGCACAAGCCCCCTTGTTCCGGCTCCGTCCTCCAGTATATTTTCCGGTCCATTCCGGCATCGTCGATGTAATATGTCACGTCCTTGCTCTTTCGCGGCGCCGGACTGACTGATTTGATCACGCCTTCCTCCAGACGGTAGATCCTGTCCCCTGCCTGAACCTCGCCGTTCCCGCCGTCCAACGCCGGATTGCCCGATGCGTCCAGAAGCACAAACCCCTGCTCCTGCATCTCGATCTTATATCCGGCCTCTGTTCCGGAATATTCAGCCCCTTTTGATACACTTTCCAGGGTTCTGTCTTTCATATAATAAAGCCGTGTCGTCCCATGCAAAATAATGTTCCACATCTCTGGCAAGATATTCCGTCTCATCGGTACTCAGCTCTCTTCTGAACAGAACCTCATCCGCCAGATAATAAAGCCAGTTGTCCGTGACCTGAAAGCTCTCTGTTTCAAGTATGCTGTCTGTGAATAAATCTCTTCCTGCCTTCCGCCGTCCGGCAGCGCCCTGTATATCGTTGTCTTGACCTGAGAAGAATTAGGTATCTGATATTGACTGATATACCAGAGATATCCGCATCTGAAATCGGCCTGCACCACGTGTCCGTTCAGAACAATGCAGGTTTCCTCCTCACCGGGCTCCTCCTTATAAATATCCCCGCCTTTGATTTCGTATTGTATCATCTCATCAAAGAACAGGTTCCTGTTCTCCGAAACCGCCTTATTGTCACCAATCATTGTCAGCTCGCCGTTTCTGGAAAATGTGAGAATTTGTTTGACCCAGAGCGACTGGGCCGTCGGCAAGCCGTCCATCCAACTTCGTATAATAGAGGCTTGCCGTCCGGCTTCTGCTCCCACCCGGATTCAGCCCGCCGTCCTCAATCGTAATCTGAGCCTCCGTGCTTGCCGCTGCCGTTTCCATTTTAACAGCCGGAATCTCTTCTTTTTGCTCCGGATCCGTAAAATTTCTGCCAGCCCCTGAAGAGTACCGCGACGGTCAGAATTAATACGAACACCGTCAGCACAACCTTCATAAGACTGTACAGATAGGAGCCAAATGAGCTTTTTATCCTCCTCCGGTTCCTCCTGATTAATCTCCGCCTTCTCTTCAATCTTCATCCACAGCGTTGCGGCTGTCTCTTCCTTCAGCTTCTGGTAGTCTCCATCAAAAACAGGCCGGTCGGGTTCCACCCCAGCCTCTTTTCAGCCATACGGTAAATTTCATCTTCAATTCTGTCCGCCAGTTCCTCTTCGTCCACAGGCAGCGTATTCACATGGCGGTAGAGTCTTACATAAATATCCACCAACATCTCTTTTGCCTGCTCGTCCTTCACAAGAGTACAAATCTTCCCATATGTCTCCTGCACGGTCAGAATATAAAAGTTTTGAAATGCTTCCGCGTTCCCGGCTCTTGCCAGACTCATTGTCTTTTTTAAAAGTACGCTGATTCAAATGCATTCCTCCTTTATCTCGTCACTATTCACAGCCCCGCTGAAAAACGGCTGTGAATAGTGACTTTATCTCAACGTCATTTAACCGTGAAAGCGGCCATTAAAACTGATCACCTCGATATCAGGATAAATAATTTTTCAGCTTTCGTTCGGCCTCCCTTCGTCCGTCTTCAGTTACATTTTCTGCAGCAAATCGTCTCCCGGATCACGCCATCCTTTAAGATTATTATTTCATCGCAGTAATGCAGTGCATAATCGGGGATCATGGATTGTAATCAGTCCCCCGTAACGATCTTCTTTTATAATAGCGGCAATCCGGCTTAAAATCTTCTTTCTGTTACCGTAATCAAGCGCGCTGTCCGGCTCGTCGAACAGCATCACGGAGCATTCTGCATCAGAGCTCGGCAAAGAAGCGCCAGCTGTTTCTGACCTTCGCTTAAAGTCAGAAAATCCCTGTCCGCTTCATTTCCTAATCCAATCTGTTCCAAAAGCCTGCGCGCTTCCTCCCGGTGAGCCGATGAAGGCGCTTCATACCAGTTCAGCCTGGGGTTCACCCCCATAACAACCACTTCATCCGTTCTGATATGATATAATATACTGTTTTCTGAGGGATATAGCTGATAAAGGCCGCCAGCTCCCGACGTCTGAACGACGGCGGCTCCCGGCCGCACACCCTGACGGTACCGCAGCGGCTTGGAAGCAGTCCGCATGCCGCTTTTAAAGAGTCGTCTTTCCTGAACCGTTGGCTCCCAGCAGAGCCGTCAGACATCCCTTTTTACTTCCAGATTTATTCCTTTAAAATCCCATCCCTGCCTTCCGAACCGTTCTTTACAAAAACAGGCGGCTCTTTATGGTATGACACATACAAATCCGTATCTCAGAAGGCAGTCTTTCTCTCCATTATACTCGCTCATCCTGCACCCGTCTACTAAATGCTTAAAGGTTTCTCATTCCCTGCCTCATCAGGAGTTACTGTTCACACCATGCCCAAAAGGCATGCTGCAAACAATAACCCGCTTCGCGATGCACAGAAACGGCAAAAGCGCCGTTTCGCGCCGTGTAACTCGGGATTTTCGTGCAGAAAACGCACGAAAACACCTCGCGGGATTCTACCTGTGAATTGTAACCATCAGGAGCCATATCATCATCGGCACTCCCAAAAGAGAGGTAAGTATACTGATGGGGATCTCACTCCCCCCTGCCGACCTGGCCAGGCAGTCTGCCGCCAGTATGATAATGCTCCCCGTAATTCCGCTTAAGATGCCTGCCGAAAATCCATTTTCCTTCAGAATCATCCTCGCAATGTGCGGGGCAACAAGACCCACAAACGATATCGCCCCGGTCACACTGACAATTCCGGCCACCATGAGCGTGGTTAGGATCAGGATTACAATCCGTGCTGTACGGACAGATACTCCCAGCATGGCAGCCTCGTCATCGGCCAGGGAAAGCATCTGAATCTGCCACCGGAAGAACATGAGGCATATAAATCCGATCAGAACCGCCGGAACCGCAGTCATGAATTTCTCTGCCGTAATACTTGAAAGACTTCCCATTGTCCAGTATTCAATCGATGCAAGCTGCCTCTCCGGATCGGCCAGATACTTCATGGCCATAATAAAAGAATCAGCCAGGGCCCGTATTGCAATTCCGGCCAGCACAAAATCGGAGACAGCCTTTTGCCTTGACATTCCTGCCAGAGCCACCGCCGCCCCACAGCAATCAGGCCGCCTGCAAACGCACTGCCCACAGCCGCTCCTGCATTTTGCCCGAAACATACAATTGCAAAAGCCGCACCTGCTCCGGCGCCGCTCGTGACTCAATCAGATCCGGCGCCGCCAGCGGATTGCGGAAAATATCCTGATAAATAGAGCCGGCCATACTGAGGCCGGCTCCCGCTATAAATGCCATAACCGTACGGGGAAGACGAAGAGTAAAAAAATACGCTCTTTGCCGTCTCATCTGTTCCCCTGTCCCGACAATATATGCCCTATTTCCTGTATTGTCATCGGGTATCTGCCTGTACATAAAGATACCGTCAGAAATATGATTAACAGGAACAGGCTGATTATATATATTTTTTTTCGTTCTGTTATGAACTGCCATGTTCTCTTCTCTGATTTATCGTTATTGTTGTTACTATTCAATCTCATGCCGGATCAGCGTGTAATGAGCGCCGGATCGATCTCCACACCGTAAAATTCCCTGTAAAATTCTGCGGCTTCTTCTCGGAATTCATCAAACGGATAGCTATCCTCATGAAGAATCGATGAAAGCCACATGCATCCTTAGAATCCCGGACGGCACCGGGAATCCCAGGCCTCAAAGGAAGAAGGCATCTCGTACACACGGCCATTTTGAACGGCGGCTGTTCCTGCCAGCTGTCCGTCCTTCAGTACGTCTTCTTTCGTATACTCCGCTTCCGGAATTACCACTATAACTTCCGGATTATAAGTAATCAGCTGTTCATAGGATATATCGGCCCACCCGTTATCCGTAAGGTCACGGCGGCATTCACCCCACCGGCCAGCTCTATCAGACTGTTCTGGTACATCTGCGTCGTGGCAGCCCTCAGGATGCTTCTGGTCCCGGCAATATAAACCTGCGGTTTATGCTCCCCGCTCCCAGCCTGTCCGGTAATCCCGGCCAGCTTCTCCTTCTTGGCCCCTGTACCAGCCAATCAGCGCCTCTGCCCGTTCCTGTGTGCCTGTAGCCGCCGCAATGCTCCTGATTGCTTCCTCCAGACCCTCCATACTTTCCGGGTTCACGACCAGCGTTTTCATGCCCATTCCTTCCAGTATCCCGGCCTGCTCCGACAGTTTTTTTCGGCAGGATCACAAGATCCGGGTTCAATGCGGCACATCCTCCAGATCAAATTCTTTCGCCGTACCCACGCCGGGCAGTCCGATTAGCTCCGGCGCCGCCAGTTTGTATATCGGCCTTTTATCGGCTTTGGCTTCGATTCCCACCATCTTGTCCTTAAGTCCCAGGGCAATACAGGCAGATGTCGTAATATAGTATCCGCTGACTATCCGCTGTGCCGGCTGGCTTTTACCTGCTTCCACAGCTTCCTCCGAAACGGATGTATTCGGCGTTTCTGTTGCTTCAGTTGTTTTCTTTTGTCTCTTTTGTTTCTATTTTTTTTTTCTGGTGAGGCGCAGCCGGTAAACATTGCCACAACCATAATCATGGCCAGAGACATGCTGATCCACTTTTTTTCATACTCTTTAATTTTGCCATATTTCCAACCCCTATTGCAAGTATTTTTATAAGAACTATCTGATTACTGTAAGCGTGTTATTGTTCGCAGCACGCCGCTTTTGGCGGGGTGTGAACAGTAACACTATCTGAGAACCTGATCTCCGTCTTTGACACAGAGGTTTCGCTTAACCCCTAATTCCTCCATCCATTTTCTGACTGTGACTGTCTTCCACGGGCCTGCGTCAACTACACTGTTTTTTTACATTATCCCAAAGCCAGTCCGGTGTGGGCCACAGACAAATCTCAGGTTTAATCACCCGGTAAACATCCATTTCCACTCCATCCTGACCGTGATGAGCCATCTGAACAATATCCGCTTTTAAATCCTCGGGTTTATTCTTCTTCAGAGTTCTGCCCCGCATCCCAGCCCATATCACCGAGAAAAAGGATTCTCTTTCCGTTCAAATCCAGGCGGTATGCCACAGAACTGTTGTTGAAGGTATTGTGAAGACTTCTGAACGGTTTGTTCATTACGTTAATTGTGACTTCATCCACCTGAATCTGCTGCCCCTTATCGATTGAGGGGTGAAGCTTTTCGGGCGCCACGTTATTAAAGGCCGCCAGCAGGTTATCGAGGTTGTCCATCCGGCCCATATGCTCGCCTCTCTGATAAAATTCTCTTTCTAAAAAAGAATAATAAATATTATCAATCTCAACCGGTATTGGCTGAGTATTCAAAATCTCGGTCAGCGCGCCGATATGATCGCTGGGGATGCGTAATCAGCCAGGCTGAAACCCGCCCTCCCTTGGCCTTTATCGTCTCAATCAGATGAGGCGCATCCTCCCTGAGTCCGCCGTCCACCACAATCAGACTTCCGGCTTTCGTCTGGATCACACAAGAAAGGTTCTGGCTCTGTGTGGCAGGGGCCAGCAGTGTCAGCTCAGCTCCCCCCAAGATAAGATTCCTCCGCCGTGGATGTCGGATCCTGCAGTGCTGCTCCACCCGGATTCTGTGCCGCGGCTCCTGGTTCTGTACCACTGCTCCCGGGTTCTGTGCCACAGCAGCTTGACCGGGCGCCATGGTATAACATCAGCATAGGTCGGTACTGCAATCATCAATGCAGCCGTCAGATAGATTCCACCGCTCTTTTTACCCATATATTTATCTTTTTGATTTAAATTTCTCTTCATGTGTCTGTCTTTTCCTCTCTGTTCATCCTTCCGCCTGCTAAATTCGGGCGGAATTTCCTTACACGATTATAACAGTTAGCCGGGACAAAGACAACTTAATAAATTCTGTCAATCCTTGAGAAATTCTGACAGTGTTAAAAGCTCCTTGTCTGCCGGTATTCTTAACAACGATAACCTGCACGCTCTGCGCACAGGTCACCGCCCTATATAAAAAGAGAGAATGCGCATTTTATTATAATGCGGATTCTCTCTTCATTCTCAATATTCTGTATTCTTATAACAATATGGAATTTACCCCATTTTACTGACAAATCTCAGCAATCGCCAAAGCGAATAACTCCGCGCTCCTAACCATCTCGTCAATAATCAGGTACTCGTCGGCTCCATGCATATGATAATCAGTTCCGAGCTTCATGCAGCCAAAGGCAACTCCATTTTCCAGCCTGTGTGCATAAGTTCCGCCGCCGATGGCCATGCAGTATCCCTTTTCCCCATCACCTGTTCATAGCAGGAAAGCAGTGTCTGCACAAACGGTTTATCCTCCGGAACGTGGTGGGGCGGGGTCATCCGGCTCTCCGGATCCATCTGGATCCCCTCAGCATCAAGTCTTGCCCTCAGGACGTCCAGCATATTTTCCTTTGATGCACAGAGCGGCGCACGGCTGTCTATCTTTCCCATCAGCCCCGTAACCTGATAATCCACCATATTCGTCCCCAATGTCAGATCGCCGGATATCTCATCCTTTTTGTGCCACGCCTGCTGCCACACCGTAATAATCATTATGAGGAAATATCTCTGCCAGCCCATTCAAGGTTCTGAATCCGGCGCTGTCTGACAGAGGAAGGGACGCCGCTGCCTTAATCAGTCCGGTCACCGCATTATTCCTCCCATGGGGTTGATGCATGGGTGCTGGTTCCCGTCGCATGGATGAACCATCTTTCCCCTGGTTCGCGGACACGTCCGGCAGAACGGGCTCCACGGTAAAATGGATTCCTGTTTCATTCTCCGTTTTCCTGCATATATCCCGGATTATCTCGCCTGATAATCCTTCCACTACAGCTTCCGCCCGGTTTGGCACCACATTGCCCGCCGTACCTCCGTTGAGGGAGATAAGCCTCGGCAGGGCTGTTTCTTCCTTCCACTGAGCGCTGTACTTCGTATAAAGACCGCCCTTTTCAATATTTATCAGCGGATATTCCGCATCCGGTGAAAAGGGAGCACGGCGCTTCTGCGAATTTGCTGTAATAATACTCCGTGTCCCTGCATGCCGTTTCTTCATCGGCCCCCAATATCAGGCGTGCATTTTTCGTCAGCGTAACTCCCAGGTCTTTTACAGCCTTCATTGCATATAATGCTGCAATGGCCGGCCCCTTATCGTCTGAAGAACCTCTTCCATACAGTCGTCCGTCTCTGATAACCGGCACAAACGGTTCTGTGACAGTCCAGCCGTCGCCGGCGGGCACCACGTCCAAATGGGCCAGAATATCCAGCTCGGCAGGCTGTTCATTTAAGTCAATCACCGCCACCTTGTTCTCCAGTACTTCGGCCTTCAACCCCAGCTCTTTTTCGCAAGCGAAGCGGCAAAAGCAAGCACCTTGGCATTTTCTTCACCAAACGGCATACCCGGTTTTTCCGGACCGTTTACACTGGGAACTGGATTGCAGCCATAATGTCATCCAGCATCTCCTGTTTATGGACTTCAAAATATTCTTTTTATTTTCTGATACATAATTTCCTCTGTTCTAGAGCGTGTCTGGTACTGCGGTGTCATATTTAACAATGCCTGCACCGTACAGTACTGCTCCTACTATTCATACAGCCTGCATGCCACATGATGGCCAGGCTCCACTTCCTTAAGGCTAAAATTTCGACCTGCATTCATCCGTGGCATGGGGACACCTTTGATGCAAACCGGCAGCCGGCCGGCGGTTCTATCGGGGCTCTAACCCTCCCTTTAATATCTGTCTCGGTTTTCCACGCATCGACAGATCCGAATCGGAATTGCAGAAAGCAGTGCCTGTGTATAAGGATGCATCGGATTGACAAAAATTCCTTACTGGATACCTGCCCACACACTGGCCCAGATACATGACCGCGATTTCATCGCTGATGTGTTTGACAACAGACAAGTCATGAGTAATAAACATATAGGTAAGACCGATGCTGTCCTGAAGATCCATCATAAGATTCAGGATCTGAGCCTGATTGATACGTCAAGGGCCGAGACCGGCTCGTCACAGACGATAAAATCAGGATTCACAGCCAATGCTCTGGCTACACCGATTCTCTGGCGGCGGCCGCCGTCCAGCTCATGGGGATAGGCGTTAATAAAACGCTGGGCCAGGCCAACCGTCTCCATAAGCTGTTCCACTCGTCCCTGAATCTTTTATCCGTCATCAATTTATTGGCAATCAGAGGCTCCGCAATGATTTCGCTTACCGACATTCTGGGATTTAAAGAGGAATAAGGATCCTGGAAAATCATCTGTGCCCTCATTCTCATGGTTTTCTGTGCCGCGCCGTGCAGCTTATACATCTCCTGGCCATCGATAAACACCTGGCCTGAGGTTGGTTCCAGAAGGTTTAAGACTACTCTTCCCATGGTGGATTTTCCGCAGCCGGATTCCCCCACCACGCCCAGAGTTTTGCCTTTTTTTCAATGCTGATATTGACATCATCGACTGCATGAAGCATGCCTTTAGGAGTATTAAAATATTTCTTCAGGTTTTTGTCTCTATAAAAGCCATCAGCACGCTCCTCCTTCCTTATCATCGGTCATGGTATGATCGTCCGCCATCCTGGTACAGCGGATTTTATGGGTTCCCGAATGGTATACCCCGGTTCCGCCTGCCTGCATTTGCTGCTGCAGTACGGACATCGCGGATGGAAGCTGCATCCGCACGGCAGCGCCGTCGGATCCGGCATCAGCCCCGGAATTGGTTTCAGTCGTTCAGAAGTATCATTCAGCCTCGGAATCGAATTAAAAAGGCCTTCGGTATAAGGATGATGGCTTTTTTCCATATCGAAGATCTTCAACCGTACCGTACTCAATAATTTCTCCGGCATACATAATAGCTACATCATCGCAGGTTTCAGCTACAACGCCAAGGTCATGGGTGATTAAAATCATGGAAGTATTGAGTTTATTTTTCAGATTCTCCATCATTTCCAGAACCTGTGCCTGTATGGTAACATCGAGGGCCGTCGTCGGCTCATCCGCGATTACCAGCTCCGGTTCACAGACTAGGGCCATGGCAATGACCACCCTCTGCTTCATGCCGCCTGAAAACTGATGGGGATATTCACTCTTGCGCTCAGTAGGATTCCCACCATTTCAAGAATCTCATCCACCCTCTTCATAATTTCAGGGCTGGGCTTTCAAGCCTTTTTCCCGGCCTTTTCCCGCTCTTTTTCCCCCTGCTGCCTCATGGAGCTGCAGCACCTCGGCAATCTGATCTCCCACGGTGATAACCGGGTTCAAGCTGCTCATCGGATCCTGGAAGATCATTGAAATCTTCTCTCCCCTGACACGCTGCATTTCTTCGATCGGAAGCTCCAGCAGATTCCTCCCGTCATAGGTAATACTGCCTTTGCGGATATTGCCCGTTCTCTCAGGAAGGAGCCTTAAAATACTCATGGCGGTTGTCGTCTTTCGCACCGGTCTCCCCAACGATTCCCAGAGTTTTTCCTCTGACAACGCCAAAGGAGATATTATTCACTGCGTGGACAATTCCTTCCTCCGTATCGTATGTTACTTCCAGATCCTTTATATCAAGTAAAATATCATTATTATTCATTGTCATACTCCTTCCGTGTTCACCTTCCGGCCTTTACTGTTTCAGCTTCGGATCAAGAGCATCTCTGAGTCCGTCGCCCAGGAAGTTACATGCCAGTACTGCCATCATGATAGTAACGCCAGGGAAGATTACAAGGTACGGATAGTCACGCATAAATTCCTGTCCCTCTGTAAGAATGGCTCCCCACCGGCTCCGGCGGCTGAACGCCCAGGCCGATAAAGCTCATGGAGGCAGCTGTCAGGATAACACCCCCCAGCGCCAGTGTCGCCTGTACGATGATAGTGTCCCATGGCATTGGGAATAATGTGGCGCATAATAATTCGGGCTGTGGATGTACCGCCGCACTGCGCCGCTTCAATAAACCTGAACCCTTGATTGTCAGCACGGAAGAACGGACAATCATTGCAAACTGCGGTATCATGGAAACCATGATGGCTAGAAGCAGATTCATAACCCGGTTCCCAATGCGGATACGACACAGATACGAACAGTGTGGATGGAATCGCCATCAGCATATCCATAAAACGCATTACCACGATATCGATTTTCCCGCCGTAATAGCCGGATACCGCTCCGACTGCACCGCCGATTATCATCGCGCCGGCCACGGAGACAAAGCCGATAAACAGGGAAATGCGGGCGCCGTATACAATTCTGTAAAGAAGATCACGGCCGTAAGCATCTGTGCCGAACCAGTGTGACAGGCTGGGCCCCCCTGAAGCTTATTCTTTAAGTCATGTAAAAATAATTTTATTATAATCAACCGTAAATCCGATAGCTATCGAGGCCACAATCATGGTGACAATTATAATCAGGCCGATTACAGCCAGTTTGTTTTTGTCAGACGATGCCAAATCATAGCAAGCTGTGAACGCTTTTTCGCAGTCTGTAATTCTAACGTTGTTTTTCCACGATGCCACCCCCTATTTCGCGTACTGTGCTTTGATTCGCGGATTACATAGGCGTAAATAACATCCACAATCAGATTGACTAGTCCGAACATAACTGCCAGAAGCAGCGTACATGCCATAACGGCCGGAACATCCTTGAGCGGATAGAAGTAATCAGAAGCTGGCCGATACCGGACATTCCGAATACGGACTCAGTGATAACGGAACCGCCCAGCATTCCGCCGAAGTTAACGCCTACAACCGTAATGAGCGGAATCAGCGCATTGGGAAGACAGTGGCGGAAAATGATTCTGCTCTTTTCAGCTCCTTTTGCGTATGCCGTGGTTACATAATCCTGACGTATGACTTCCAGCATGGTGGAACGCGTCATTCGCAGGAGCGTCGCAAAGGTGGACGCCGAACTGGTGATAGCCGGCAGAATAAAATGCGCAAAGGAATCGGAACCGAAAGAAGGAAGAATTCCCAGCTTTGCCGAAAAGAGAATAATCAGCATTAATCCCAGCCAGAACGGAGGCATGGATATGAAGCCAAGCCCCAAAACCGTAGTCAGGCTGTCAATCCAGGAATACTGTTTAACAGCGGAAAGAATTCCAAGAGGCAGACCAATGATTGTTGCGAAGAAAACGCTCAGAACCGCAAGCTTCGCAGTAGTCGGAAAACGTCTTACAATCTCTTCCACTACCGGCATGCCGGTACGGTAAGAAATTCGAAATTTCCTGTTAATACATCTCCCATATATCTGAAATATCGGATAATGAACGGATCATTTAATCCCATCTGTTCGTTCAAAAGCGGCAATGGCGTCAGCCGTCGCTTTCTCCCCAGAATCAGACGGGCCGGATTACCGGGCATAAAGCTCATAATAGAGAAAATAATAAATGAAATGCCGACAATAACCGGTATCATCAAAAGAAGTCTTTTGCAATATATTTATGCATATCCCTCTCCTATCTCAAACTGCTTTGATTCATTCTGTCCCGCCTCCGGCATAACACCGCGGAGGCGGGTCATCATTTAATCAAGTAATATCCGAAGGTATCTTATTACCAGCTGAAGTCGTATACATTATAGAATGACCACTGATTAACCGTAACCCCTTCAGGTTCTTGTTTGTTGCAATATTTTTTGTTCCGCTTAAGGTTGGAATCATTGGAAGATCCTTGCTTAACTTGGATCAGAAGCTGTTCATATAATGCAGCTCTTGGGTTTCATCCAGAGTTATTCTGGCTTCATCCAGTAACCGGTCTGCCTCCGGATCCGAGTATTTATTGTAATTGCGGACATCCATCTGACTGAGTGGATACCGGAATACAGAGCTCATCAATTGTCGGCGCCGTAAATGTGCCGCCGTCAACCATGATATGGGCATCACCGTTTAAGCACGCGTCGTCATAGGCGGAGCGTTCCATCTGAGATACATTGGCCTTAAGTCCGATTTCTGCGAGGGAATTCTGCAATACCTGTGCGTATTTGGAAGCTTTTGTATCATAGACAATAATGGAGATTTCCTGGCTGCCATCAACTCCTGCTTCAGCAAATAAAGCTTTTTGCTTTTTCAAGATCATAAGGATATTTTTTCTACCTTATCGGTGTAACCGAGGTATTTATCTGTTGCAAACGTATCCATGATTGACAAATCGTTTCCGTCCAAAAATACCGTATAACATGGATTCTTTATCTGTCGCATAGGCCAGAGCCTGGCGCGCTTTGATATTGTCAAACGGAGCCTTCTCGCAGTTGATGGTTATGTAATTGAGCCCAAAGGTATCGCCTGTGTGAAGCCTCTAATTTGTCATTTTCCTGGATCCGTTTGAAGCTGGTCTGCTGAACGTCTACGTAAGCGTCGATATCTCCCGATTCAAGGCTGAGCACTGCCGAGTTCGGGTCGGTGATAACACGGTATTCCACATGCTTAATCGGAACCTCGCCCATATGGTAATTTTCATTGGCTTCAAGGACTACTTTCTCTCCCGCTTTCCAGTCTGCAACCTTATAAGGAGCCGTTGTCACAGGATTCTTTTTAAATGCATCCTCTCCCATGGACTCGAAGGCCGTCTTGCTGAAGATACCTGCGGTCGGAAGAGCCATTGCGAATAAGAACTCGGATACGACCATCCAGGATAACCTTGACATGGCTGTCATCCACTTTTCGACACCCGTTACACGGGCAAAGCTCGGAACTGCCATCGGCATTTCCACCTCGCCCAGCGAGAAGACAACGTCGTCGATTGACATGTCTGTTCCGTCGGTAAACTTAACCCCTGATTTGATGGCAAAAGTATACTCTCTTCCGTCTTCCGATATTCCCATGATTCTGCCAGACACGGTTTGATTTCATAAGTCTCGTTATCCATCCGGACAAGCGGATCGTAAACACACATATTAATACGCATACCGTTATCATTTAAGTTATCGTGAGTGTCGAAGTTCGGCGTGTCGCCATAATGCCCGATAATCAGAGTATCTTTACTTCACCGCTTGCGCCTGAGCTGCCGGCTTCCTGCGTCCCGCCTGCATTTCCTGAACTTGCCGCATTACCGCCGCACCCTGCCAGGGAGACTGTCATCGCTGCTGCTAAAATAACCGCCAGTAATTTTCTCATAATACATCCTCCTTTGATTTACTTAGAAAAATCAAACCAGCTCTCCACTTCCTGTGGCTGCAGGTATTCAGTTGTCACAGACTCTAATTCAAAGAACTCCTGATACGGATCCACTGCCTTATATGCCTCATACGGCCCGTCCCAGTCTTTGCGGCGTTCCTTATAAGCGTGATGTCCCTCCAGAGACTCATATTCAAACATCATTACAAATAATCCGTTCGGATTTCCGTCCTGATCCGTTTTTCTGTAATATTTTGCGCTTACCCACTCAGGGAAAAGTTCCTGTCTGTTTTTTACGACAAACGCGAACCAGTCCTTGATGATTTTATCGTAAGCTTCCATATCGATGTCTTTTTTCAATCTCCATGTTTCGTACTCTAAAAAACGCATTTAAAACCCCTCCTTTATTTTCAATACAGAACTTGTCCCTTATTTCTTATCTGTATCAAGCCAGCGCTCCGGCTCAATCGGCTGCCAGTATGTACATGTTGTCTCATCGTAATTAAAATAGTGATAGTATGGATCCACCAGCTTATAAGGAGCATACGGACCTTTATAATTCCGGCGCTTCTTGTATGCATGATGCCCGTCCAGGGATTCATATTCAAATACCATAATGTAACGGCCGGAAGGAACTCCCTTCTATATCCGTCTCTTTATAATATTTAGCGCTGATCCATTCCTGGAACAATTCCTCCTTGTGATCATGGAGAAACTGGAACCAGTCGCGGAGCATCTGGTCGTATTCTCAATGTTCACTCCCTCTTTTTAATTTCCATGTCTCATATTCATAAAATCTCATTGTAACCTTCCCTTCATTCACAGTAGTTTTTCTTACTCAAAACCTCCTGCATCATATACACCCCCGTATTTATATCAAAAACAGGAATATGAAACTCTTTCGTAATCTCTGCTCCGAATACAGCCAGATTACTGCATTCCAGCAGTACTGCTCCCAGGTCGTTGCAGGCTCCGCTCAGATGCCTTACCCCGTTCAGTACATCCTCCTTCATCCTGACGTAATCCTGTTTTGCCGTTCCCTCTATCACAACTTCTTTAAAATGAGGTTCATTCTGCATACCATAGATTATAATCCCATCCGGATTCCCTGCGCCTGGCCGCCCTCAGATGATGTTCTCCGAGAAGAGCTGAGTGGCCTGTCAGAATTCCAACCTGACTGTCCTGGTGGTATCATCATTCTGGCAAAGGGAAGAAATAAAAGGCTGGAAGATATCACAGGAATCCCGGCTGAATCTGCTATCTGCCGCTGGTAGAGGGCCATTAATCCACAATCCCCTGCAATTGCGGACACATTCTTTTTGCCAGCTTTTTGCAGCTTCGCAAAGTCTCCTGCACGCATCAGGCGAGCCTTCTATTAAATCTCTGTAGCTTCCTTCTACAATGCCGTATTCGACAGGAAATTCAAATGTTCCCGGATACCCCGGATCTCCCTTCAGCCTGTCGCCGGCCGTGGCGAATAGTAGAACTCCTATAGACATCTTCTTCCCCTTTTCTCAATATAATGATTACGGTTTATACAGATAATATACCGTCCGCACTCATCAGAACAGCTCGCTTAAAGCTCCCTGATGTGAACTGCTCCACTTCAAAGTGGTATCCCTCCGGGCCGGTGAAGAAAAATGACTTGAGAGCTAAATCCTTCACCTGCTTGATCTCTGAAAGCCCTTCCACCCCTCTGCTGCCTTTCAGGGACTCATGAACTTCCTCAATATTGTCTACCGTAAGGCTGATTAACACACTGTCTGTGGAAGTCACCTGAATGGAACCGCTGTGGTTGTCGACGGCTCCCAAAAATGCTTTGTCACGGAGCCGGTAAACTGCCGCCCAGCCCGGATCATAAGCCTTCTCAAGCCCCAGAACCTCTTCAAAAAAAATGGTTTTGCAGCTTCTAAATCATTAAAGTATAAAAATGTGATGTTTGACGTTAGCTGAAGGTTTGCCATTCTTTAACTCCTCTTATTTCTTATAGTCCGGCTCTCTGCCGATTTCTTTAATAAGCTCTTTCATCGCGTCAATCATTGTGTCGATATCTTTCATTGTTGAAATACTGGCAGGAAATCCTGAATCCGCCGATAAAATCAGTAAACCTCTGTGCGATGAAAATTCTGCGTGCATGAAGCTTTTTAAGAATCATTCTGTCCACGTCAAGATCGTCATACAATCTAGCAATCACAATTCCGCCAAAATGCCCCGGATCTCTGTGGGTGATCAGCGTCCCGCCGATTTCTTCAATTCTGTCCATACAGTATACAGCTATCTCACGAACCCTTTTTTCAATGTTTTCAATGCCGATTTCATTGACAAGAGCAAGAGATTCTCCTAATGCGATGGCTCCTGTGTAGTTGGATGTTCCACCGATTTCAAATTTTCTTTGCCGTGTTGTCAAATGTCCAGTTATTGACCGATGGCGCTGCCGGATTCTCCCAGTATGCGCCCCATCCGCCTTCCGGTACGGTTGTGTTCAGATATCCCGCATAGGATTGTTTCAGCTTTGGAAGCGTTTTTTATTTACATAAAGGACGCCTGTTCCGTACGGAGAATTAAGCCATTTATGCCCGCCGGCCGTCAGAATATCAATATGGCATGCCTTTGTGTCAATCTTTGTGACTCCAAGCTGCTGTACCGCATCAACTACAAGGTAAACGCCCTTTTCCTTACAATAATCACCAAGTTCTTTCAAATCTGTCTGCCAGCCGTTGCACCATTCCAGAGTAGACATAACAATCAGCTTCGTCTTATCATCCACCAGGGCTGCAAAATCCTTAGCCGTAAAACGGTTATCCTCTGTTTTACAAACGCGGATATCGATGTTCTTGTCTTTCCTCATAACACACCAGGGCAGTGCCACCTGGATAAATTCCAGATTGGTTGTGATAATGTTGTCACCATCCTGTAATTCGATACCCTGAGCAGCAATATTAAGACCATGGGAAGTACTCTCAACCAGAGCAATCTCTTCCGGATCCGCATTCAGCAGTTTTGCAGCCTCATCATAAGCCTTATGTCTGAGAGAATCCATTGCAATATGGTGGGCGCTGGAGTTTGCTTCCTCCTGTACCGCCGTCATATCTGCAAATGCCTTTACTGCCTTCACGGTACGCTGAGGGGCGAAGCTTACACACGCTGCATCCAAAAATGTCATCGTTTCCAGTACCGGCCACTCCTCTTTACGTATCTTCTCAAAATCAATATTCATTTCAATAATCCTCCTTGCATACATTTCCGTTAAAGCTGTCCCAAGACCTTTTTCCGTACGTATACATTCATGCATGTTTGTATATTTGTATAGTATCAGTTTTCTGTTTACTTGTCAATTGCTTTGCTTTATTTTCATAATAACTTTTATTTATACTTAATACTGTATGTTATAAAATCTTTTATATAAATCCTAAATAATTATGTAGTTTTTTTTATTCTTATGAGTAAATTAAGAGAAATAATTCATTGAATTTTCAGTAAATGAGAAGTACCGCCTTCAATAATAAAACGCATACCGGCAGGATTCCCCTGCGGTATGCGTTAATTAACTAATCTCTATTCATTTAATCTGCTATTCTCTCAAAAGCAGATAGACATATTTCCGTATCAGCTGTTTGTTTATACCGATCGATATTTCTTTTTGGTATATCCTGTATGTAGACGCCGTCCAGCGCATAAAACATGAGGAAGGTCAGTTCATCCTCCGAGATGTCATCCAGTTTATTATTTCTGGCCTTTATCCTTCTGATTGATCCAGGAAATAGCTGTACTGGCGTTTTTTATCCTCCAGCATCTTTTCTCGCAATTCTGAAAATTCACCATGGCCCTGAACGTAAGCCATCGTCTTTCTTACAAAACGGAAATCGTCCGTCATACGGTTCGGCAGCCAGAGAAGCTCAACCAAAATTTCCTCATCCTTCAGCCCGTTATTGTGAGCAATATTCTTTACAACAGCGGCATGGATGCGGTTCAGGGTTTCAATCACCGTATTCTCAAAATTTCGTATTTGTTTTAAAATGCCAATAAGCCGCCCCCTCTCGTAACCTGGGCCAGCTGACATATCTGCTCTAATGACGTCCTGTCATAACCATTTTCTAAAAACAGCTGAAATGCTGCTTCCAGCAGATTCTGCTTTGTAAGTTCTGCATCTTCTTTCGTTTTTTCTCATAAAAACGCAATCCCCCTCGATTGTTTATTTTACATGCATGCTGAATGTTTTTACGAAAGTCGGTCTTACAAAGGCATATTCTCTTTTAAGTCTGATATCAAATGTGTCAAAATATAGAACTTCTGGAACCTTCTGTATCTCTTACATACTATCATGATCTTATCTATCTGTCAAATTAAACTCCTCTTTCAAAATTCAATAACCCTTCTTGCAGCCAGCGGAACATAATTCCCTGCATCAGAGCGGCCCAAAAGCCAAAAGGCACGCTGTATTCATCCTCAATCAGAAAATATTCCCGCTCCCGCAGCGCCGCCGATATCTGCCGCTCCGGAAGAATTACCGTCGCATAATCCACCTGCGCCAGCGCATCCAATGTACTGAGATTGCGTGATACCTGCCTGACCTGCGGTATAATTCCGGCTTTGGCAAATATCTGTTCCGTCGCCATACGGCTCCTCTGCCTGGCCTGTGTCAGCGCCACCGGCTCCTTTTCCAGAAAAATGAATATCCAGATAAGGCTTATCTTCACCCGGCTTTCTGACTATGAAGCTTCTGTAATCGCTGTTGCTGCGCGGAACCACCACCATCCTGTCATGAATCAGCTCAAAACATTCAAGCCCCTGATGAGAGGACAGGAGGATGGAGAATGGCTGCATCAATAGCTCCGGATACAAGCATCTCCTCTATTTTATCGCTCGGTGCCTCCTCCAGGACAATATCGATCAGAGGGCAGCATTCCTTAAACCTTGGGAGAAAGTGAGGCAGCACACAGGCAGCCTGCGCACCGGTAAACCCCAGCTTCACCACGCCCCTCTGAGCATGTCTGATATCCTCTATCTCTTTTTTTTCATCTGCTGTTCCTCATGCAGCGTTCTGTGCACAAACTCAGAAAACGCTGTCCCTCCGCCGTCAGTGTTACTCCTGACGCCGTCCTGATAAATACCGGGATTCCCAGCTCCCGCTCCACCTTCTGCACGCACTGGCTCAGCGCCGGCTGCGCGACAAACAATCTGGCTGCTGCCTTTGTAATGCTTTTTTCTTCGGCTATCAGGCTGATATAATGCATGTCCTTTAAAGTCATACTCTCCTCTTTCTTCAGAAATAACAGAACTGCCTTTCTGCTTACATTTTCCGATAAACACAAATTATTACTTTTCGCACAACGTACTTCGATTTTAGTACAATAAGCCCCTATGTCAAACCGGGTATTTTTTGATAATTGGAATAATATTTCTATTTAATTCACTTAATGCATGATATATCACTCTAAATAAAATCTTTAATATCTTTTATTTCAAATTTATAGTATACTTATTTCAGAGAAACTACAAAGGAGACGGCGCCGATGAAAACAATTGCAGTTATCGCTTATGATAAAAGCTCCGTTCAGGTATATGCGGATCAGGTAAACTACTTTATGGGAAATCGGGCAAAGACCATTCTATACAGTGTGAAAGATAATTTTATCAGCCAAATAATGCCGGCTGATCTGTATTTAATTTCAACGTGTGCCTATACAGAGCTTAACAATATAAGAAAGTATCTCCCCTTAAAAGGAGAGGTTGTCATCATACGGGTCACAATAAGAAAAACAGTCTCAAACAGCTATTGAAGGTTCCCCCAGAACTAAGGCACTGTTGGTAAATATCAGCCACAAAATGGCGATTGAAACCATGGCGTTATTAAATCAGCTTGGCGTTGACAACATAGATTTTTATCCCTGCTGCAGCCCGAATGAGGAATATTCGCAGAGTATCAAGTTTGCCGTGACCCCGGGAGAAAGCAGGTATGTCCGGAGGGGATCACCGATATTTTGGATATCGGTCCCAGAATACTGAGCAGCGAAACCATTGTAGAGATGATGCTGAAACTTCACAGTGAAGAACTGATGGAGGAAGACAGATTAAAGGAGTATTTCCAGGATCTTGTGGATGACAATTACAATTTTAACCGAATGTTTCAGCGTTCCGTGCAGATGGAAGGACTGATTGACATACTTCAGAGCACGCTGAATATCGGCATCATATGCATGGATGGTGATTCCGTCATATTCTTCTTTAATAAAAAGCAGAGGAAATACTCAATTTGACAAAGCAGAGAGTATTCGATAAAAAAGCTGGCGATGTACTTCCGTTTATCCCGTTTGAAGAATGTTTTTCCACACGGCGTGAAATAAAGGAACGGATGCTGAAAGTACAGAATGTAGATATCTCCCTCAGCATTGTACCGGTTGTCAGAGGTTATGATTTTATAGGCGCAATGGCCACAATACAGCGTTTCAGCGATGAAGAATTCCGGCAGCATAAGCTTTAGATGCCAGCTTATGAACAAAGGCCATGCCGCCAAAATATACGTTTGATTCGATAGCAGGTACCAGCCCGGCTATCTCCCGGGCCAAAGAGATCGCCGCTAAAATGGCAAAAAGACCTGCTCCGGTACTGTTGACAGGTGAGAGCGGCACCGGCAAAGAACTCTTCGCACATGCCATACATGCGGCCTCGGACCGGAGCGAATATCCTTTCGTTGCCATCAACTGCGCCGCCATCCCGGATAATCTGATGGAAAGCGAATTATTCGGATATGAAGAAGGAGCATTTACCGGTGCAAAAAGGGCGGGAAAATGGGATACTTTGAGTTCGCCCACAAAGGTACTCTTTTTCTTGATGAGATTGAAGGAATGAGTACAGCTCTTCAGCTCAAGCTGTTGAGAGTCATACAGGAGAAAGAAGTTCTGAGAGTCGGTGGAAACCGTGTGATTAATGTGAATGTAAGAATTATAGCGGCTACCAATGAAAATCTGAGGTATTGGTACAAAAGGGGAATTTCGAAAAGATTTGTACTACCGCCTGAATGTGCTTAGTATAGAGCTTCCTCCTCTTCGCGAAAGAGGAAGAGACGTATTACAATTGGTTCATAAGTTCAGACAGGAAACTGAATCAACATTTGTGCTGTCATCCGAGACGGAAGAAATACTGCTCAATCAGACCTGGGACGGAAATATCAGACAGCTCAGAAATTGTCTGGGTATTTTGCCTGCCTGGATAAAACGGTAATTAATCCGGAAGATCTTCCGCCAAGCCTGTACACAAAAAAAGGATAGTTCAGCGATTTTGCAAACTCCTGATAAAAACTTCCGCCAATATTCGGCCGAGTCCGCAGCTGCGAAAGAGCAATCACAGTCACCCTTTTTTTCAGGATACAGATGCTCTACAGGAATTCCTACTTCGTGAAATGGCTGCCCGGGCAAAAGATGGAAAAAGCTGCGGCAGACGCTATTTGATCCAGAAGATAAGAGGATGCGGATATCTAATTACAGAACGGGAATTACGGGGCCAATTGAAAGATATGGAGGAAAAAGGACTTATCGATATCAGCCAGGGCCGGGGCGGCAGCAAAATAACTAAAAACGGGGTAATGTGGTTAAATATGCGTATCAAATCCAGTTAAACGGGTTAATTGGGACAAGTTCGAAAAATGCAGGGTTCTCGAAAATCTGTAAACCCCTGCATTTTTGCTGCATCTAATAAGGCTGGCCGCAAAATAATAAGACTATTTTAAAGTATAATGTAATTTGGCACAAAACTTGCTTTTATATTATGCAGCAGACTTTGATAACCGGCCGGCAAAGCTTGTACAAAAAGAAAACTGGAGATGACATTATATGAGATACAATTTTGATGTGGTGACAGACAGGTGGAACACTAACGCCGTAAAATACGATGAAGCTGAAAAGAAGTTCGGAAGGAAGGATCTGATTCCCCTCTGGATTGCGGATATGGATCTTCCGACCGCCCAGCCGATCATCGATGCAATGGCCAAGAGAAATGCACAGGGAATATTCGGATATACGTCACGGCCCGATTCTTATTTCGAATCTGTAAGGGAATGGCAGGAGAAAAGGAACGGCTGGAGCTTTGATCCGAAGCTGGCATCTTTTGTCCCGGTGTAGTTCCGGCACTGGCAACAATGGTTCGCGAATTTACCAATGAGGGGGATACCATACTCTTTTTCACACCGGTTTATTCTGAATTTTTCGATATAACAAAAGATTGGGGAAGAATTCCCTGACCGTTCCCCTGATACAAGAGCAGGGCGAATACGGTATAGACTTTGATGCATTTGAACAGGCTCTTCAAAGTATCCGTCCCTTTTTATTTTCTGCCATCCCCATAATCCTCTGGGGCGCGTCTGGACAAGAGAGGAACTGGAGCAGATTGGTAATTTATGTATCCGATACGGAGTCCCTGTCATATCCGATGAGATTCACTCCGATTTGATGCTCTGGAATTATAAACATATCCCTATGGCTTCTGTCAGTGGAGATATTGCTGCCAATACAATTACCTGCTCTTCCGCTACAAAAACATTTAACCTTGCAGGCCTGCAGGCCTCAACAATAATATTTCCGGATAAAGCAAGAAAAGAGATATTTGATAAATTCTGGCACGATCTGGATGTCCACAGAAATAACTGTTTCAGCGTTGTGGCTGTGGAGACGGCATTCCGCGAAGGTGAGGAATGGCTTGAGCAGGTACTGCTGTATATAGAAGGTAATATGCGGTATGTAAAAGAATATCTGGAGACGAAAATCCCTGAAATTCAAACCTATCTTCCGGACAGTACTTATCTGATGTGGCTGGACTGCCGCCATTTAGATATGACAGGAGACGAATTGGTGGATTTTATGATCAATGAGGCCCGTCTGGGGCTGAATGACGGCCGTTCCTTCGGCGCTCCGGATGGCTACATGAGAATCAATGTCGCCTGTCCCCGATGTACGCTCACAGATGCATTAGCCCGGCTGGAACAGGCAGTGGAGAAAAGGAGGAAGAAGGAACAGGCATAACGGGCGATAAACAAGCTTTATTACCAGGAGGAAAAAGAGATGTTAAAGGATACTAAAAATTACGTGATTGAACAACGGCGGAAATTCCACAGGATTCCGGAAGTTTCCATGGAGGAAAAAGAAACTGCAGAAGCCATCCGACAGGAGCTTCAAAATTTGGATATTCCCTTTGAAAAGGTGGGTGAATATGGCACCGTAGCCTGCATTAAAGGAGTGGGTCCCGGCAAAACATACGCGTTTCGTGCAGACATAGATGCGCTTCCTATACAAGAGGAGACAGATGTTGAGTTCATTTCGTCCATTCCGGCGTAATGCATGCGTGCGGCCATGACGGACATATTGCGGTACTTCTGGCCTTTGCCAGGAACTTGCAGCGAAAAAAGAGACATTAAACGGAACCTGTTATCTGTGTTTCCAGCAGGGGAGGAGATCGGAAAGGGACAGGATCAGATAATCTCTTTATCTTAAAAATGCAGGCGGTATAACAGCAGTCCTTGCCTGTCATTTATGGGTAGATATTCCGTCGGTAAAATCTCTCTCAGAAAAGGGCCGGTGATGGCGGGGACAACCAGTTTCCAGATCCGGATAACAGGAAAAGGCTGCCATGGCTCCCGGCCGGATCAGGGGATCGACCCAATCAATGCGGCAATAACGCTTATTGGACAGGCAATACGGCTTAAGGATCGCGAATTCAGCCCTCTTCAGAGCAATACTCTAAGCTTTTTGCAAGTTTCACAGCGGAAAAGCAACAAATATTATTCCGGAAGACGCAGAGCTGGGAGGAACTATGAGATTCTTCAGCGACAGTGAACGCGCACAGTTATTAGATGTCATTGACAGAAGCTGCCGGGCGACTGAACTGCTGACCGGTTGCTCAATTGAATGGAAAACCCTGGTTGGTCTGCCGCCTGTTGTGAATCACGGTGATTGCATCGATCAGGCCCGCTTGTCTGCAGAATCGGTTTTCGGCGCTGACAATGTAATTGAATTTGAAAAATAATGGGGGCCGATAATTTCGGCTGTTATCTCCAGGAATTCCAGGGCTGTTACGCCTTTATCGGCATTGGTAACAAGGAAAAAGGCATCTGCAATGCGCACCATAACAGCAAATTCGATATGGACGAGGGGGCACTGAATATGCTGTGCGGTTCTATCTTGACTTTGTAGAAAAGAATATGTAAAGGAGAAGGGCTATGAGTAATAAGAACCAGACAAAACAAACCAGCCGCAGCTGACAGGCATCCTCGGCATAATCGAGAGGACGGGTAATAAGATACCTCACCCCATTTATATGTTTATTGCTTTTTCTTTATCGTGCTGGGCTTATCCGCCGTTTTGGCCGCAGCAGGTTTTCAGACGGTGAATCCGGTAAATAACGAAGAGGTAAGTGTCGTCAATTTATTAACGGCTGCCGGAATTGCCGATATATTAAAAGGATTTCCCACAGAATGGGCAGGTTTCAGCCCAATTGGAGCAGTATTTGTCGCAACCCTTGGACTCGGCGTGGCAAATGGGAGCGGTTTTTTAAATGGCACGCTTCGCCTCGCCAGCAATTTTAAATCCAAGTTTCTCGTCACAGTGCTCGTTGTTCTCATCGGTATTAACGGAAACTTGATAGGTGATGCTGCATTTGTAGTATTTCCTCCTCTAATTGCTATTTTATACATGAACCTCGGCAGGAATCCTCTGGCAGGATTATTTACGGCTTATGCCTCCGTAGCCTGCGGCTTCGGAGCGAGCCTGGTGGTCGGTAACGGCGATGCCATGCTGGCCGGCATGACGGAAACAGCGGCTCAGCTTGTAGATAAAACCGCTGTTGTATCACCTGCCAGCGGTTATTATTTCATGCTGGCATCCACTCTGATTATGAGCCCGATTATAGCCTGGGTTTCCATTCGATTTGTAGAGAAAAAGCTGGATGGCGTCGGTATGGGCACTGAATCTGAATTAGGGGATGAGGATCGATTTGAAATTCACTTGAACGACAGCGAAAGCAGGGCTATGAAAATGGCGGCCCTGAGCCTTGCCGCTCTTGTGGCTATACTTTTTTTATCATGGGAATGAAAGGTTTACCGTTTGCACCGCCGGATGGAAAATCCTTTCGCATACAGTCCGATGTTAAAATGTATTCCTGCAGTAATTCTTTTTTTCGTATTTGCCGTTCCTGGTTATGTATATGGCAAAATCACCGGTACAATCAAAACATTTAAAGATGCGCTGGACATGATGGCAAACGAGATTAAGAGTATCTCACAGTTCTTCCTGATCTGCTTTTTTGCCTGCCAGTTTATCGCCGTATTCGCCAAAAAGTAATATTGGAACAATCGTTGCTATTAAATGCGGACTGTTTTAAAAGACAGCGGCATTCAGGGGTGGGACTTTTTCCTTTTGTTTGTATTCCTTGTGGCCCTGATTAACCTGTTTGTGAGCAGCATGAGCGCTAAATGGGCTATCCTTTCTACCGTATTTGTTCCGATGCTGTTAATTGCCGGCATCAGTCCTGCGGCAACCCAGATGGCTTACCGGGTCGGGGACAGCCTTACAAATAATATCACACCGACCTTTGCCTATCTGGGAATCATTCTGACTTATGCACAGAAATATGACAGACGGGCCCAAACAGGAACCGTTATCGCGTATATGCTCCCCTTTTCAATTTCCTTTACAATTGTCTGGGTAGGGCTGTTGATTATCTGACCCTTCTGGGGCTTCCGATTGGCCCTGGGTACCACGTGTTTTTATAGATATAATATAAATAATAAAAATAGGAGGATCGACTATGAAACTACAAAAGAAATTATTGGGAACCGCGGTGGCTGCTATGCTGGCGCTCAGCGCCTGTTCTTCTCAGCCCACGACCCCGGTGGCGCCAACAGGAGAATCCGGGCCAGAAAACACGGCAGAGTTACAAACAGAAGCTAAGGCAAATGAAGGCACTGACAATGAAGTCTTGGAAACACCTGAGAAAGTAAAAGGAGAAACCCTGGCGGCTGAAGATATTGATCCGAACGGCGGGGCTGACCTTAACGGGGCAAATGATCATAAAGTCTCAAAAATACTGGGTTAACCCGGATTTTTTATAATATGGAATCAGACGAAGAGGTGACAATTTTAAAGAACTTTAAAACCATGCAGCAGACCAGTGAATTCAGCTGTGCACCGTCTTCTGTAACCATGTCACTGGAATACCTTGGAGTACCAATGACAGAGTGGGAAGCAGCCGTAGGAATGCATTGCAATATGGATGAAGATGTGGAAGGAGCGCTGCCCGGCTCCGCTGACAGCTGGTATGAACCTGGCGCTAATATAGGCAAAATTGTAAACTACCTGAAGACCATTCCGGATATAGAAATTGTCGAAGCTAATTATATTGAAAATCCGACCGAAGATGATCTGGCTGGGGATGAGGATATTGCATCTCTTAAATATTCTCCTGTCATGAAAGGAAATTATAAAAGTATTTTGACTCCTCGGCACTATATTCCAGTGAAAACAATCCAAATACCGATAAGTGGGTTACGGATGCAAAGGATTCTTTCTTTGTAAAATGGCTGACCGGTCACATAAAAAGAGGGTCATCCGATTATCACCCATACGAACCTCTGGAACGGGCACTATGTTGTAATTATTGGGTATGACAACATGGGAACACCGCAGCTTGGTGACGACGTATTAATTATTGCCGATCCATATGATACGTGGGATCACTGGCAGGACGGATACATTGTGCAGCCGGTTGAAGAATTCTTCTTTGAGTGGAATGACTTCAATATTGCCCAAAAAGCCATATCAGCTTCAGCCGTTTGTGGTCGTTGGAAAGAAGAGCAGCTGATTTTAGGCGGATTGGGGAAAATTGCATATGAGCAGGAAAACAGTAATTATCGGCGGCGTGGCTGGAGGTGCAACCACAGCCGCAAGGCTGGGACGCAGAGTTGAGGATATGGAAATCGTCCTGATTGAAAAAAGGCGATAACATTTCATACGCAAACTGCGGTCTGCCATACTACATCGGCGGAATAATAAATGACAGGAACGAGCTTGCTGCAGACACCGGAAGCGATGAGAACAAATTCAACATTGATGTCCGCGTGGCTAATGAAGTAACGGCTATTGACACACGCGGTAAAAGAATCACTGTCACCGACAAAAAGGCGGGGAAGGAATACACGGAAACTTACGATAATCTGGTCATTGCTACCGGTTCCGTTCCGTTTAAACCTCAATTCCAGGCATAGACGGAGAGAACCTGTTCACGGTGTGGACTATTGCGGATACAGATTTAATAAAATCCTTTGTGGGACAGAGACAGCCAAAATCAGCGGCAGTAATCGGAGGGGGATTTATTGGACTTGAAATGGCTGAGAATCTTCGGGCGGCAGGTCTTAAGGTAAGTCTCATCGAAAGGGAAAATCAGGTTATGCCCCCGTTTGACTATGAGATGGCAGAGCTGCTGCATGAGAATATGAGAGCGAACCAAGTCGACCTTATTTTAGGAGATACGGTAAATGCCTTTCATTCTCAAAACGGCCGGACAACTATCCATCTGGACAGCGGAAGATCCCTGACTGCTGATATGATGATATTATCCCTGGGCGTGAGGCCGAACAGCCGCATAGCCCGTGATGCCGGTATTGCATTAAATAAAGCCGGCGGCATCATAGTAGACGAATTTCTGAAAACCTCTGCCGAAGATGTATATGCCGTGGGTGACGTAATCGAGGTAACCGAGTACATTACAGGTAAAACTGCAATGATACCTCTGGCAGACGGAGCCAATAAACAGGCCAGAATCTGTGCCGATAACATCGCTGGCGATAAAACAGCCCTATCACGGCGCCATGGGAACCTCTGTGGCAAAAAATATTTGATTTGACCGCAGCCTCCACAGGTTTAAACGAAAAATCCCTGATAAGCGCAGGATTGGTTAAGGAATAGATTATGAGACAGTTTTAGTCAACCAAAAGTCACATGCCGGTTACTACCCAGGTTCCGTGCCGATTACACTTAAGCTTATTTTTAATAAAAACGGCGGCATACTGGGTGCCCAGATATCAGGACAGGACGGTGTCGATAAAAGAATAGACACGATTGCCTCCGTCATTCATATGAAGGGAACTATCTATGATCTGGAGGAGCTTGAACTGGCTTATGCCCGCCATTTTCATCTGCAAAGGATCCGGTCAATATGCTTGGATTTGTTGCAGAAAACGTGATAAACCATCTGGTCTCCTTTATCTGTGTCCATGAATTGGACCAGCTCAGCCGAATCAACCCGGACAAGCCAGACGGAGAGTCCTATACTGTATTGGACGTTAGGGAGATACCGGAACGGCTGGAATCCGCAATTCCAGGCTCCATACATATACCTCTGGGGGAACTGCGGCTCCGCCTGGATGAACTGGTTCGCGATGAGCTGATTATAGTATATTGTGCCATCGGAGTACGCGCATACAATGCAGCCAGAATCCTGATGCAATGCGGCTTCAAACATGTGAAGGTATTATCGGGAGGCATCGTTTTACAACTCCATGCATCACCGGAAGCTATAAAATATAACCGTCTAATTTAACTTGGGGAGTAACCTGAAATTATATATTCAGGTTACTCCCACGTCCCTGTCTATTCTGTCCGGCCTTTTATATGATTAGACAGATAAACTCCTGTCAGGATTGCAATGGACCCAATCCCCTGCAATGCGGTAAAGACTCCCCGAGAAACACGATCCCGCCGCAATGGAGACCACGGTCACCAGATTAGTAAAGATACTGGCCTGCGCCAGATTCAAATAGGAAAATGCATAGTTCAGGAGGAAAAAATGCTCCTACTGAAGAAAATGCCGCCAGATAAAAAATACTCCCCCAGACGCCCGGCCCCGACAGCGGCTGCAGGAGCCGGCCCAATGCGCCACCAGATTGTATCACTGAAAACAGGTAAAAAACAGGCTGCCCAGCCCAAGCATCACATAGGTCGCTCAAACGACGTGAAGCTGTCCGCCGTATCCCTCATCAGAAGATTATATCCCACACTTGATACTACGGCGCAAAACAGAAATGCCACGCCTCCTGCCTCATTGCTTCCTCTCTGCTGAGCCAGACTTATCACCGCAACTCCAATCACGGAAAGCACCGCCCCAAAGACCTGCAGCCTTGATGGAATTTCTTTTTTGAAGAGAACTCCCGCAATCAGCGTGATCACCGGCACAATGGCTAGCAGTGTTCGCAAATGCCGTAGACGTCCCCGAATCCCATAATTTTCGAATGTAAAATAAAGAACCGGCTGCACCAGCCCAAGCAAGAGGATTTTTTGAACCGGCTTTCCCGTCAGCCTGATCTTCACTTTTCCGGTCAGCAAAACAAGATTAAGCATCACAAATGCCACTATAAACCGTACCGCCAGCAATACAAACGGCTCCAGCCGTTCCAGCGCCACTTTGGAAAATAAAAAGCTTAATCCAAAAATGAATTTCCCAGCACAGCCGCAGCAACCGCTTTCATCATCCTGATATCCTTCTTCATCATCTTCACCCTTTTTCCTGTATTCCTATGTAATGTCGTTACGAAAGACTTTCACATTATACAGGCATCGGGATAAACATCCATTTATCCACAATAACATGTTAAAAGATTTACTTTTTCCTCATTCAGACCTTAAATATTAAAGCCGTTGTGTAAAAACATAAGGTTACTGTTCCTCCCCGCCAAAAAGGAGCGCCAAAAACCACCCGAGTGAAACGGTGTTCATTGTATTTAAAGCATGATTTTGTTATAATGGAGTTAAATTCTAAAAATCAGATAAAGAGGTGACAGAAATCGATCAGACCGACCACAAGATAATACAGCTATTACGTGAAAATGCACGGATGTCTTTTTCAGAAATCGGGAACAGGACGTCCCTTTCTACCCCGGCCGTAAGCAACCGGGTTCAAAAGCTTCAGGAGCAGGGAGTCATCAAAGGATACACCGCTGTTCTGGATGCTCAGGCCATAAACAGGCAGATTATCTCTTACTGCCAGATTTTTTACAGAGCAAACAAAATCATCCACTCAGGTATTCCTAGACATGATTCAGGAAGAACCTGATATATGGGAAGCTTATTGCATCAGCGGCGATTACGAATATTTACTGAAGATTGTAACATCCTCCACCCAAAGCCTGGAATCCATATTGGCAAAAATCCGTTCCGGAATACCGGCAATCAAAACAAAATCTTCCATTGTTTTGTCCTCCCTGAAAGAGGCTCCCTCCGTCTTGGATTTTAACTGAGACAGAATTTGACTAAAATGTAATTTGAGCGCGATTCTTCTGTTAAACGATAACCTGCACGCACAGGTCACCGTCATCAAAAAAAGCGGAAAGCCCTGTAATTACAAGGTTTTCCGCTATCTTTTCATTCATGAGGCATCGGGGATTCG
>VOFE01002041.1_pt1 | contig 38034 bp, 46 predicted proteins | sample 5384071 | NCBI WGS metagenome assembly VOFE01 (sample SAMN12384724, study PRJNA508395) | human gut metagenome | isolation source: healthy gut D | host: Homo sapiens
GAATCAGCAGTATGCTCCAGCAGATAAGACATGATTTCAGTTGCTGTTTTGCCGAAAGGGTCAGAAAGCACGCTGGCAATGCCGACATTGGAAACGGTCATACAGTTCTGGATGCGATTTTTCTCGGAAGATTTCATGCAGACCAGCTTGAAGCGATATCTGGCAAGTTCTCGGAGCTGGCGGAAATCCTTAGGAGGGATAAAAGAGCATCTGACAAGGTCAAATTTGTAGAGGTCGGCAATCCATTTAGAATCCTTTTTGTCCGTTTTCTTTCCTTTGATGGCTTTGACATATTTGGGATGTGTGAGGCAGATATCGATATCATTTTCGAGATAATTAAAAATAGGAATCCAATACTTTCCAGTGGATTCCATACAAACATGATAGCAATTATTCTCGATAAGCCAGTTGTGAAACCTTTGAATATCTGAGTTGATGGTTGAAAAAGATTTTTGCAGATATTCGGATATTCCGTCCTTGTTGGTAGTTACGATGGTTGCAACGATAACATTTTTGTGGACATCAAGCCCACAGCAGATGGAGTATTTTAACTTCATCATAAGTATCACCACCTTAATAAAATAGGGAATAGCAACAGTGACTGTCATCCTGTGACTAAATAAACATGGTTTATTACCAATGATAAGAGTCCGGGCTCAAAGTCCCACTTGTTTGTGCTTGTAAGGATGACGGCACATATAAACATACGGGGTCGAAACAAATTCGCCACTCCTCCTCCCGTGCTCTGTAGTGTATTGCTATTCCCTGAAAGAATTATAAATCAAAGAGTGGAGGGCACAACATTTTTCATAACTTGTTACGTGCATACAATAATTACGTTAACCTGACGGAGACATTGATAGAAGCCTTATCCAAGGATGCAACGAACAAGACGGCATACTATGCAGGAAGATGTACCGGAGATGTTGTTATCACAGCAGTTGGTGGAGTGGAATTTGTCTATGGACTGATTACTACTATTTCGGGAGGAAGTGGATCTGCAGCAGCACTTGCAACCGGAATAGGAATAGCAGCTGAGCCGGTAACTATAGCTGTGACAGCAGAAGGTGTCGTTACAGTTGTTGACGGTGTTAATACCATACATTATGGCATTACAGCTTTTAAGAAGGATGCAGACAAAGGGAAAGAAGCTAAAGAAGCAGACAGTAAGGCTGCTGAGAGTGGTAGTAATACTACTAGAAGACAAGCATTTAGAGAGGCAAAGGAAGCGGCAGGTATTCCAAAGTCAGCAGAATATAAAACTCACAAATTTGTATTTGATGGAACTTCAGAAAATAGAATTGTGTATGAATTTGATGTATGTGGAGAGAAGAAATACATTATAGAACATCCCTTTGATAAGATGGGACGTGGAAATCATTTTCACGGTGCAGATGACACGAAAAGGAAGTCCCTTTAGCAAAGGTAGATATAATCAATACCCAGGACATTTTCCAGAAGATTTTAATGGGTTTAATTAGGAAATGGAGATATAAATGGATAAAGCAAGATTGGATGAAGTTAAAAGAAGAAATAAAATACTACAAGCTTGTAAAGAATGGGAAAATAATGGGATAAAGATTTCTATTAATGATTTTTATGACCTTCATACTACTTTACAACTACAGGAAAAAATAATTGCTAAGTTAGATGAATTAGATAGTCAGAAAAAGTATATTATTTGTAAAAATAAAGAGGAAATAGAAGATTTTTGAACTATACAAATAAAGTAATATGTAAATCTATGAAATATGCTTTTTTGTGGCAAATGCAACGAAGCTTGGAGCATTAAAATTGCAGGGAAATATTATTTCCAATAATATTGAATATGTAATAAGTAAATCGGAATTTTTAAATGGTGGATGCAGCATATTTATTTGTTCATGTGGCTTAGAAAATGGTGTATGTTTATGGAGAGGAGAGTATGATAGTAGAGTTTACTTTTGGCAGTAGCAGCTTATTTGTTAATAAACATAATGAAATTAATGACCAGCTATGCCAATTAATGTGTAGTTGGTCTGACGCATTATAATAATATAAAGCTGATTCCAAGGGGAGTAGTTTCAGCCCCCACTAAATGTTTTATTTTGATACTTCTAATGGATTAATAGTAAGAAAAAACAATACCGGGATGCCGTTTCAGGCAGTATCCATATGGCAGTGACTTCTGCAACCGTCTGACAGAGATAACAGACGGCATCAGACAGGTGAAGCACTATACCTACGATAACAGCGGAAATATGCTCTCAGATGGTGAGATGTCTTATCTCTATGACGGTTTCGGAAGGCTGGAGCAGGTGACTAAGGCAGACGGAAGCTTCCAGAAGAACCATTATGACGCAGAGGGACTGCGCGCAGAAATGGAAGAAAACGGACAACTGGTAAAATTCCTCTATAATGAGAACAGGGAAGCAGCCGCCGAAGAGGAGTCCGATGGCAATGTAATCCGCTATATCCGCGGACTGGGGCTGATCAGCTCTGACAGTGAGAAGGCGAAGACCTATTACCATTATGTATCTGATGAGCAGGGAAGCATCACCCATGTGATAAATGGTGAAGAGAAGGAAAGCGGGGAGCTTCCACAGGAGGATGTACAGTCACGTGTACTCAACCACTATGAATACGATGCATTCGGCAATACCATCAGATGTGAAGAACAGGTGCACAACCGCTTCCGCTATACGGGAGAGCAGTACGATCCTCTGACGGGACAGTATTACCTGAGGGCAAGATATTATAACCCTGTCAGTGCCAGATTCACACAGGAAGATACCTACTATGGTGACGGACTGAACCTGTATGCATACTGTAAGAATAATCCGGTGGTGTACTATGATCCGAGTGGGTACAAGGATAAACGTCAGACCCCATGCAAGGAAGAAACAAGTGTGGGGAAAGTGGTGCTGGAGAGAGTGGTAGTGGTTCGTCAATTTCAGAATTTGATGCTTAGTTAAATAAGGGGGCTTCCGATAATAAAGTATATTTCGGAATTAAGAATGGAGAAGCACAGTATACTGGAATAACAAGGCAAACTTTGAATGCAAGGTTGTCACAGCACAATGCAAGTGGAAAAGGGTTTCAAAGATTAGAAGAACAATTCTCTGGCTTGACAAGAAATCAAGCTAGAGCAATAGAACAATATTATATTGAAAATGGGCCAAATAATTTAAATAAGATTAATAGTATAAGTTCAAACCATAGATTTTATCAGGAAGCTATTAACTGGGCTAAACAATATTTAGGAGTGGATTAATGTGAATGATTTAAACTATTTAAAAGATAATATAATGTCTAGAAGATGGAAAACCAAATATGAACAATGTCCCAGCAGAAAAGGACTGCTCCCTCGGGCGTAGATGCGGCGGAGACTGTGAGATTTTCTTGGAAAGTGGTTGAGCCGCAGGGGCAACGCGAACACGATGTTCGCGTTAGCCGATAAGTGCCATGGATGGCAACGTAAAGGCGGCCCCGTCATGACGAGAAGCACTTGTCCACTTTCCTTTAGAAAATCCACAGTTGTAGCTAGCATCCGAGTCCGGGGCGGGCAGTCCTTTCTGCGTGGATTTTACGGCACCCTACGTTACGAGCCATGCACCCAATTCATAAATGTGTCGCAAAGGACGCTCCACATTTATTTCATTGACGGCTGTCGCCATATATAGTCAAAAACGGTTCATTGTCGCACCCACGATAGCTGTAAGGGAATACAGCACCATGAAAGGCATGTTGGAGCGGGAACCGAAGAGGAACTCGATACATCTCGTACCGTACAGTCCCCAGCCAATGATCGTCGAGAAATGCGAAGCAGCACATCGCCACAGCGGTAAAGATCGATATCCAGCTGCCGTAGACAGTGGTGAATCCGCTGATGGTCAGTTCCGCACCGGCAGCTTCGCCGTAATTCACAGGCACGCCACTGCACAGGATGACCAGAGCTGTCATGGTGCAGATGATGATCGTGTCCACGAATACTTCAAAGATACCGAAGAAGCCCTGCTTTACCGGCTTCTTCGTATCGGCACAGGCGTGGGCGATGGATCCGGTACCAAGACCGGCTTCGTTGGAGAAGATACCGCGGGATACGCCCTTTTTCATGCTCATGAAGAAGCTTCCCACCACACCGCCGGTGACAGAGGCGGGATTGGAAAGCACCTTCTATAATAGAAGCAAATACAGCAGGTACAGACTTAATATGGAAAAAGATCACACCCAGTGCCAGCACGATATACATGATCGCCATGAAAGGAACCAGCTTGGAGGTAACATTGCCGATACGCTTGATACCGCCGATCAGGATCAGGGCAATGATGATCGCCAGTGCCACGCCGATGATTAGGTTGACAAGCTTCACAGCATCTGCAGGCAGTACGTTAAAGCTGCTCAGAGCAGAATCAATGGCAGTAGTGATAGTGTTGACCTGTGTGGCATTACCGGTACCAAACACAGCCAGCACACCGAAAGCGGCGAACAAATACGCCAGAAAATGCCACTTTTTATCCAGTCCGTTCTTAATATAATACATCGGACCGCCTACCAGATCGCCCTTGGCATTGGTTTCACGGAAATGAACTGCAAGAGTTACCTCGGCGAACTTAGTGCACATGCCAAGCAGCGCAGATACCCACATCCAGAATACTGCACCCGGACCGCCGATAGCGATAGCACCGGCAACACCGGCTACATTTCCGGTTCCGACCGTTGCCGCAAGTGCCGTACAGACTGCCTGAAACGGGGTCATGGCTCCATCCGATGCCTCACTGCTTCTTAAACATGCGGCCGAAGGTCACCTTCATGGCGTAGGGAAACTTGCGGATCTGCAGGAAACGCGTCCGGATACTTAAATACAGACCGACGCCGATGATACAGATCATGGCGGGGACACCCCAGATGAAAAGTGATCATCCGATCTATCAGGATACGGAAGAAGCGGCAGAGGGCAGAAGCTCCCTGGTACAGTCTCTGGACGGAAACTGGGAGTTCGCCTATTCGGTGAATGCGAGCCGTCCGGTGGATTTCTACCGGGAAAATGCTGACAGTGCGCAGTTCGATACGATCCGTGTGCCAGGACATATTGAACTGGCAGGTTATGACCAAATTCATTATATCAACACCATGTATCCCTGGGAGGGCAAAATTTACCGCCGTCCGGCGTATACGTTGGGGAAAGGATTGGCAGAAGGTGCTTTCAGCGAGGCAGAGTATAATCCTGTAGGAAACTATCGCAAGCGTTTTCACCTGGCGGAAGGTCTGCGGGGGAAAAGGGTGATCATCTGTTTCGAAGGCGTGGAACAGGCGATGTATGTCTGGCTGAATGGCCGTTTCGTGGGATATGCGGAAGACAGTTTTACTCCTTCGGAATTCGATCTGACACCATATATTAAGGAAAAGGATAACCTGCTGGCGGTGGAAGTGCACAAGCGCAGTACGGCTGCTTTTCTGGAGGATCAGGATTTCTTCCGCTTTTTCGGAATCTTCCGGAGTGTGAAGCTTTATGCAAAGCCCGGCTGGCATGTGGAAGACCTTTGGGCGAAGCCTTATTTTTCCGTAGAGGATGGAAAAGGCACGTTAGATGCAGCAATCAAAATATCTGCTGAGGGTGAGGGACAGCGTCCGGGCAAAATGCGTGTATGCCTGTCGGATGCCAACGGGAAATGCCTGTTGGAGCAGACACAGATTTTGCAGTCACAGGTGGAGCAGACGCTGCACCTTCGGGAAACATTGGCAGAAAAAGTAATCCCCTGGAGCCATGAGAATCCGTACTTATATCAGCTGGAGATCACTCTGACAGACAGTGAGGGGGAAATGACGGAAGTGGTGCCATACAAAATAGGCTTCCGTGATTTCTCGCTGGATCCGCAGGATAAGGTAATGAAGCTGAATGGTGAGCGGTTGGTGATCTGTGGTGTGAACCGTCATGAGTGGAATGCAGCTTCCGGCAGATGTATTTCTGGAAGACATGAAATGGGATATTGAATGCTTCAAACGTAACCATATCAATGCCGTCCGTACCTGTCATTATCCGGATCGCATGGAATGGTACGGATTGTGCGATGAAGCCGGTATTTACATGATGGCGGAGACGAATCTGGAGAGTCACGGCTCCTGGCAGAAGATGGGAGCTGTGGAACCTTCCTGGAATGTACCGGGTTCTGTGCCGGAGTGGAAGGAAGCGGTAGTGGACCGCGCCAGAACGAATTTTGAATGTTATAAGAACCATCCGTCAATCCTGTTCTGGTCCCTGGGAAATGAATCCTATGCCGGAGATGATATTGCTGCCATGCAGCAGTTTTTCAAGGAAAAGGACGATCAACGGCTGGTACATTACGAAGGTGTCTTCCACAACAGAGCTTATGAAGACCGGATCTCGGATGTGGAGAGCCGTATGTACGCATACCCGCAGGAAATTATAGATTATCTGGAACATGACCCCAAGAAACCCTATCTGTTATGCGAATATATGCATGACATGGGCAATTCTCTGGGCGGAATGAAGTCCTATATGGAATTATTGGACCGCTTTGAAATGTATCAGGGCGGATTTATCTGGGATTATATTGACCAGGCGCTTTGGGTGGAAGATGAAGTCACAGGACGGAGAGTCCTGCGCTATGGCGGAGACTTTGATGACCGTCCCAGCGACTATGAATTTTCCGGCAACGGAATTCTTTTCGCAAATCGCAGCGAAAAACCGGCAATGCAGGAGGTGAGATATTATTATGGCACTCAGAATCGTGATCGGTGATGTGACTATCGGTATACAGGGACAGGATTTTTCCTATATTTTCTCTGTGGGATGCGGAGGCATGGAGTCTTTATATAAGGATGGCAAAGAGTGGCTGTACAGGACTCCCCGACCGGCTTTCTGGCGCGCGGTCACGGATAATGACAGAGGGTGTGGATTCGCATTCCGCAGTGCGGTATGGTCCGCGGCGGATCGTTTTGTACGCTGCAGCCGGGTAGAGGCCCGGATGGATGGAGAGGAGATTGCCATCCCGCTGGCACCGGCGAATAATAAATACACCGGAAAAGAGACCTGTGACAGATTCGAGATCGTCTATACGTATAAGACACCCACTGTACCGGTAACGGAAGTCACGGTAAGCTATCTGGTGGAATCGGACGGCCGGATCCATGTACAGGTGGATTATCTCGGAAAACAGGGTCTGCCGGAGCTTCCGGTATTCGGAATGCGGTTCCTGATGCCCACCGCAGCGGAGAGGTATACCTATGAAGGATTGTCCGGAGAGACCTATCCGGACCGTATGGCAGGAGGAATTCCCGGTGTGTATGAAGTACAGGGCCTGCCGGTGACACCTTATATGGTGCCTCAGGACTGTGGGATGCATATGCAGACCAAATGGCTGGAGATCGTTAGGAAGACTTCCCTGGATAATACAGACCGTGGAGAAAGAAGCAGCCGTTTGAAAATAACCTGCGGAAGAGGGAAAAGACTTCGCATTTTCTTGTCTGCCCTATACGGCGCAGGAACTGGAAAATGCAATGCACCACGAGGAACTCCCTCCTGCCCGCAGGACGGTGGTATCCATCTTGGGAGCAGTGAGAGGCGTGGGAGGTATCAACAGCTGGGGTGCTGATGTGGAAGACATTTATCATATCAGCGGAGAGCAGGATATTTCTTACGGATTCTGGATCGAGTGAAATACTTCCCCGATCGGTCCCTGAATCAGGAGATCTGCGTGGCTGTCTCTGGGGGTCGCACTTTTGTTGATGACCACCAGCTTATCACCCTGAAAATAATCAATTAACCCGGCTGCGGGATAGACAGCCAGAGAAGTGCCGCCGATGATCAGGACATCTGCTTCGTGGATGTATCTGACGGCGGCATTTAACGTCTTCTCATCCAGTCCCTCTTCGTACAGGACCACATCCGGCTTGATGATACCACCGCATTTTTCACAGCGGGGAATACCGGTGCTGTTTAAGATCGTGTCGATTCCATAGAACTGATAGCATTTTTCACAGTAATTGCGAAGCACGGAGCCGTGGAGCTCCAGTACGGTCCTGCTTCCGGCAGCCTGATGCAGTCCGTCGATATTCTGTGTTATTACAGCACGTACTTTTCCGGCACGTTCCAGCTCTGCCAGTTTTTTATGGGCGGCGTTCGGCTGAGCTTTTGGGAAGAGCATCTTATTCCGGTAAAAACGGAAAGAATTCCTCCGTGTGGGAACGATAAAAGGTGTGACTTAAAATCGTCTCCGGCGGGTAATCGTATTGTTGGTGATACAGTCCGTCCACGCTGCGGAAGTCCGGGATCCCACTTTCGGTGGAGATACCGGCACCGCCGAAAAATACAATGTTATCGTAGGTATCAATGATCTTTTGCAATTCCTGAATCTGTTCGTTCAAATTTTCCATAAGTTATTCCTCCTTTTCCTTATGAGAATTACGAAAATTTTGAAAATATTGTTTCCGTATCGGTTGCAGGCTGGCGGCAGTAGTAATAACCGCCAGATATTTGAACATCTGCAGCAGAATGTAGACGCCACAGGAATAGAAGCTGTTGATGAACTTTTGCATGTCTTCGGAAAACCATGCGGTGAACAGGCCACAGCCGAAACGCAGCAGAACGGCACTGAGCAGAATCCCACAGGTCAGGATCCACAGTTCGAGATCTTTTGTGTCCCCATGGAAAAGTCCATGGATCACGCGGACGGTCAGCACACAAAGGGCAAGCAGTGCCAGCAGGAACATGGGCTGTCCCAACAACTGATAGATAGCGTTGCTCTTATTCAGAAGAGATACCATACCGGAACTGTAGATCTCATTGAAATCATATAAGGTCTCATCCTCAATGGAATCATAATCGGCAGCCTGAAACTGTGACAGTGTGGGGTACACGGTCAGGCAGGAGGCAAAGGATTCCATACGACGGATATCCGACAGCCGGCCGGCACTTTTGGCGGAACTGCTCAAAGCACAATTGGTGTATCCTGCAATTTTCCAGATATTCTGCAAAGTATCACTGAGGATACCGGGAATTTCTTCCGGCAGTACGCCACGGGATTGGGAGGAAAAATAGAGGGCACCGTCCGTCTTTTCGGTCAGCTCGCCACTGGCTACGGCTGCCCGCAGTTCGGAGAGGACGTTGCCATAAAAGGTCTGTGCACTGACGGCATTCGGGGCAATTCCCGAGTCCTGTACCGCATCCCGCAGTACCCAGCTGAAGTGATCGCCGGGAATCTCACCATCCCTTGTGGCCCAGTCTTCGGTATAACTGTCCAATAGTGGCTGAATCTGCTGCAGAGTGGGACTGGCTGCTTCTGCTCTGACAATAGTATCCCGGGAGATCCAGATGTCGGGATTGGTTCTCGTATTGCTGTCCAGATGATACAACAGGGACATCAGCTCTGCAAAATTTCCCTCCGTGCGGTCGTTGTTCAGGAAAACACCGTAGTGGATCCGGTTGACGACGGAGACACCGGTGTTGACGCCGAACAGGAGAAGGAGTGGCAATAACATGGTCAGGCAGTGAAGCAGAAGTGCCTTTGTGTTTAATTTCTTATGCAGGACCAGAATTACATAACCCACGTTCCATACCGTCATAACGGCGATAAACGGCAGGATCCAGACGGAATCCTCCCGGATCTGCCAGAAAAAGGCAAGAGTCAGTCCGGTCAGGAATGCCCAGGGCAGCTGTTTTTTCAAGGGGAGCTCTTTGCGCAGAGTCAGTCCGATCATGCTGGAAAATACCACCAGGACCATTCCCGGAACGATTGCCATGCGGTACAGCCGCTGCGTGACCAACAGCGTGAGGCTGATGGGGGAAAACAACAGGAGCAGATAGAGAATTGCCTGCCCATAGGGATTCTGCCATCTCACAGACACTGCGCGGACAAACAGCCATGCACCGGCCGCCTGCAACAGCGACAGCAGAACAGAGTAGGGAAGGCACAGCTTTTTCGCCAGTACCAGAAACAGCGGATAGCCGATTCCTTTTGCCAGTGTATAAGAATCGTAGCTGCCAAGCCACACACCGCTCAGCAGATCGTAAGCATTCTCGAACAGCAGCCGGTCATCATAGCGCTGATTTGCCAGGATCATATAAGGAATCCTCAGTCCGGCGAGGACGCGGAAAACGGTCATCACCAGAAGGAGGAAGGGCAGATATCGGGAAAAATCTTTTTTGGATAATGTGGTATGCATAAGGTTTCCATCCGTTTCTTTTTTCAGAAGTAGTATGTTAATTACATCATAGTGTTAGGTGAGTGACAAGTCAATCAGTGTCCGGTAAAGAAAATTTTCGAAAAAATTAAGAAAACCCTAAAATATGTGGTATTGAGACCGCCGTAGGAGATATGCTACAATAGATCGTAGGAAAGAATGGAGGCAGTATGAAAAGGAACCACTTGATTCCGAGGGAAAAAAGTAAAAAAGTGATCTATCTGGATCCCAGAGGCAGAGGTGTGGGAGAAAAACATTACGGAGCAAGGGCGTTATATGTTCTGGCGGTGCTGTGTCTGCTGTACTGTGTGGGGATCGGTCTTTTTGTTGCCTTCGGCAGCTACTTTTTCCTGGTCTGGGGTGTGATTGGTGCTTTTTGTGCCGCATGGGCATGGGTGCTGACCCACAGAACCGTATATTACTGGATCCCCCGATGGCTGCATATTACATTCCGGAGTCTTGTGATGGCAGGGATGGTATTGCTTCTTATTATAGAAGGGATGATCGTCAGTCAGTTCCATGCCACGGCGCAGGAAGGTGCGGATTATATGATCATACTGGGAGCCCAGTGGAAGACTTCCGGCCCCAGTTATGTGCTACAGAAACGGCTGGATAAAGCCATAGAATATCTGAATGCCAATCCGGAGACCAAAGTCATCGTGTCCGGTGGACAGGGATACAATGAACCCATCAGCGAAGCCGAGGGAATGCAAGGATATCTGGAAACCGCCGGGATCGATCCGGAGCGGATCCTCATGGAGGATGCTTCCACGAATACCACGCAGAATCTGATCTTCAGCGGAGAACTGCTGGACAAATCAGAGGACAGTGTTGTGGTTATTACCAACAATTTTCATATGTTCCGGGCGTTGGCTATTGCGAGAAAACAGGGCTATGCCCATGTAGAGGGACTGTCCGCGGGAACTTATCCCGTTACCGTACCGAATAACCTGCTGCGGGAGGCTTTCGGGGTAGTGAAGGACTTTATGGCGAACCATTTATAATACAGAATCACAGGCCTCTGTCGCGACATGTTTGCGGAGGAGTGGCGATACAGTCAGGAAAAGAAGAGGAAAATGTTATGGATATTAATGTGGGAGATGTATTGAAACTGAAAAAACAGCATCCCTGCGGCAGCAGAGAATGGGAAGTACTCCGTGTGGGAGCAGATTTCCGGCTGAAATGTCTGGGCTGCGGTCACCAGATTATGATCGCACGAAAACTATTAGAAAAAAATGTGAAAGAAATCGTTGAAAAATCTTGAAAAGTGGACAGGAATATGGTATCATGTTCCTTCGTGAGACACTTTATTCCTTGCTCATATATAAAATATGGGCCAGAGACCAAAAGGAGGTAACTAACATGAACAAGTACGAATTAGCCGTTGTTGTTAGCGCTAAGATCGAGGATGATGAGAGAGCAGCCGTTGTTGACAAGTGCAAGGCACTGGTTGAGAGATTCGGCGGCAACATCACAGAAGTGGACGAGTGGGGCAAGAAGAAGCTTGCTTACGAAGTTCAGAAGATGAAAGAAGCTTTCTACTACTTCATCAGATTCGAAGCTGAGAGCACTGTTCCTGCAGAGATCGAGAGCCGTGTTCGTATCATGGACAACGTGATCAGATACTTATGCGTTAGACAGGACGAGGCATAAACAGAAAGCGAGAAGCGAAATATGAATAAAGTAATTCTTATGGGACGTTTAACAAGGGATCCTGAGGTAAGATATTCTCAGGGAGCTACCGCAACAGCGATCGCTCGTTTTTCCATTGCAGTAGATAGAAGATTTAAGCGTGATGGCGAGCCGGATGCTGATTTTATTAACTGTGTAGCGTTTGGTAAGACTGGTGAGTTTATCGAGAGATATGGCCACAAGGGAACAAAGTTCGTTGTGGAAGGACGTATCCAGACCGGCAGCTATACCAATAAGGATGGACAGCGTGTGTACACTACCGATGTAGTGGCTGAGAACGTAGAGTTCGCAGAGAGCAAGAATGCATCTGCCGGCAATAATGACGGTGGATACCAGAACGCTGGTTTTGGTGGTGGTAATAATGCCCCCGCTCCTTCCGGAGCCGGTGATGGTTTTATGAACATCCCTGACGGCATCGATGAAGAATTACCCTTTAACTAAGTTTCAGTGACAAGCGGAGCTGACACCCGCCTCTGCCCTGACAGATTCCGATAGGAGGTAATAATAATGGCTTTTAATAAGACTGAGAAGACCGATTCTCCGATGAGAAAAAAAGGCGGTATGCGCAGAAGAAAGAAAGTTTGCGTATTCTGTGGTAAAGATAATGTAATCGATTACAAGGATACAGCTAAGCTGAAGAAGTATGTATCTGAGAGAGGTAAGATCCTTCCTCGTCGTATTACCGGTACTTGCGCAAAGCATCAGAGAGCACTGACCGTTGCCATCAAGAGAGCACGTCACGTAGCACTTATGCCTTACGTAGCTGAATAATTCAGACTAAGACAATCATGAGAGACCAGCCCTTTGTGGCTGGTCTTTTGTGTATACCATGAGCCGAGTACAGGGTAACGGTTGCGTTTGACGGGGGTCGGATGCTCCATTATAATAAAAAGAGAAAATTATTGGAGAAAAGGTATCGCAAAAGCATGAGTACAGATAAGCATAGATTAATACCAATTACTGATCTGCATACACCGGAACTGGAGATCTACAATGAACGCAGGGAGGTACATCTTTTTCATTATTATGAGCCAGAGCGGGGGGCTGTTCATTGCGGAGAGCCCCAATGTGATTCTGCGGGCACTGGCAGCGGGATATGAGCCGCTGTCACTTCTGATGGAACAGCGGGAAGCGGATTCGGAGAAGGGCAGGGAAATCCTGGGGCGGATTGCAGAGGTGTCTGGGGAAATTCCCGTATATGTGGCATCCAATGCAGTGCTGTCGGAGATTTCCGGTTTTAAACTGGCGAGAGGAATGCTCTGTGCCATGCGCAGAAGAGCATTGCCGAAGATGGAAGACTTGTGCGGAAATGCCAGACGCATTGCTGTTCTGGAAAATGTTGTAAATCCCACAAATGTAGGCGCAATTTTCCGTTCTGCGGCAGCGTTGGGAATCGATGCAGTACTGTTGACGGGAGGCTGCAGTGACCCGTTGTACCGTCGGGCAGCAAGAGTCAGCATGGGAACCGTATTCCAGGTGCCGTGGACGATCCTGGAGACAAAGGACTGGCCGGAGCATACCATGGAACAGCTGCGGAAGATGGGGTATCATACCGTAGCCATGGCTTTAAATGAAGACAGCTTGCGGCCGGATGATGAGAAACTGCATAATGTCGAAAAGCTTGCCATTATTCTGGGAACGGAAGGGGAAGGACTGGCAGCGGATACCATTGCGGATTGTGACGATACGGTGTGCATTCCCATGGCCCATGGTGTGGATTCCCTGAACGTGGCGGCCGCCAGCGCAGTGGCTTTCTGGGAACTGTGTAAGTAAGAGAACGGCTCTCCGTCCGGAAAAGCTGACAAAAAGCACAAATTTGACAGAGGAATATTGTCTATTCGTCAAAATAATATGGTGGCGGAGCGGGTTATTATTTGTTATAATAGAAGTTGTCGAACGCAAATATTGAGAGGTGTTCTTTCATGAAAAAACGAATCAGACTGAAAGGCAGGATCCGTACATATATCCAGTTTACCCTATATCTGGGCCTGTTACTGCTGGCTATCGATGCGGCGGTATTCATGTTGGATTTCCGTGCAGGACTGCTTACCTTCGGATTTACGATTTTTTATTTTGCAATTACCCTGACGCTGTATTTCTACAACAAGCCGATCATCATGAACGAGCTGATCAGCTTTGCCACGGAATATGGTCAGATCCAGCGAAAACTGTTGCGGGATCTGGAATTGCCATATGCCCTTCTGGACGATTCCGGCAAGGTGATCTGGACCAACATTGCCTTTGAGAATGTGGTGCATCAGCCCAAGGGCTACAGTAAATCCATCACTTCCCTGTTTCCTACCATTACCCGGGACAGGCTTCCGGACGAATCTGGTGTGGACGAGGCACAGTATGAACTGGAATACGAGGGCTGTGAATATGTGGCCAAATTCCGTAAGATTTCCCTGAAGGAAATGGCGGAACACAGCGATATGATCGATGCGGAAGGCTATAACGGCTACCTGATCGCGGTCTATCTGTTTGATGAGACCGCGCTGCACATCGCATTGCAGGAAGTGGATGATCAGAGCCTCACGGTGGGGATGATCTATCTGGACAACTATGAGGAAGCCCTGGAGAGCGTCGAGGAAGTCCGTAGATCCCTGCTGATCGCTTTGATCGACCGTAAGGTAAATAAATACATTGCTTCCCTGGATGGTATCAGTAAAAAGCTGGAGAAGGACAAATACCTCGTGATCATGCGGAAAAAAGCGGTGGCACAGCTGCAGGAGAGCCGTTTTGATCTGTTGGAAGAAGTGAAGACGGTGAACATCGGCAACGAGATGGCGGTGACCATCAGTATCGGTATCGGTCTGGATGGACTGACCTATGCGCAGAACTACGAGTTTGCCCGTACCGCCATTGATCTGGCGCTGGGACGCGGCGGTGACCAGGCGGTCATCAAGACTCCGGAGAGCATTACCTACTACGGTGGCAAGAGTCAGCAGGTAGAGAAAAATACCCGTGTCAAGGCGAGAGTAAAAGCTCACGCCCTGCGGGAGATCATTACCGGCAAGGATCGCGTCATTGTTATGGGTCACCGGATGCCGGATGTGGACAGCTTCGGGTCTGCGGTGGGTATTTACCGGATCGCCCAGACCCTCGGCAGAAAGGCTCACATTGTATTGAATGAGGCTACTACTTCGGTACAGCCTCTGGTAGAACTGTTTAAGAACAACCCGGAATATGACGAGGATATGATCATTACCAGCCAGCAGGCAATTGATATGGCAGGCAGCAACACGGTTCTGGTAGTCGTGGATGTCAATAAGCCGTCCATTACAGAATGCCCGGATCTGCTTCGCTTCTGCAAATCCGTCGTAGTACTGGACCACCACAGACAGGGTACGGAGACCATTGAGAATGCCACATTGTCTTATGTGGAGCCTTATGCATCCTCCGCCTGCGAGATGGTATCCGAGATCTTGCAGTATACCTACGACAATATCAAGATCCGTACGGAAGAGGCAGATTGTATGTATTCCGGTATCATGATCGATACCAATAACTTTATGACCAAGACCGGTGTCCGCACCTTCGAGGCTGCCGCATTCCTGCGCAGAAACGGTGCGGATGTGACCCGTGTGAGAAAACTGTTCCGTGAGGATGTAGCAGAATACAAGGCCAAGGCGGATGCTGTCAGTCAGGCAGAGATCTACAAGCAGTTCTTTGCAATCTCTCTGTGTACCGCAGAGGATCTGCCCAGCCCTACCATCATTGGTGCGCAGGCAGCCAACGAACTGCTGAATATCAAAGGAATCAAGGCAAGTTTCGTACTCACGGATTATCAGGGTAAGATCTATGTCAGCGCCAGATCCATTGATGAGGTTAATGTACAGATCATTATGGAGCGTATGGGCGGTGGAGGCCACATGAATACCGCAGCCTGCCAGATGGAAGGCGTGGGACTGGTAGAGGCCATTGGCGTATTGAAGAACACCATCGACGACATGCTGGAATCCGGTGAGATCTAAGGGATTCCGTTTGAAAAGTTTTACCATATAAAACAGAAGATTCAGGAAAGGCAGGTTAATCCTATGAAAATTATTTTACTTCAGGATGAAAAAAAGCTGGGAAAAAAAGGAGATATCATTGAAGCCAGCGAAGGATATGCAAGAAACTATATTTTACCGAAAAAGATCGGTGTGGAGGCAAGCTCCAAAAATATGAATGACCTGAAGCTCCATAAGGCAAACGAAGAGAAGGTGGCACAGGAGAATCTGGATGCGGCAAAGGCGCTGGCAACAGAGCTGGAGACCAAGCAGGTCGTGGTCAAGATCAAGGCAGGAGAGGGCGGAAGAACCTTCGGTTCTGTATCCTCCAAAGAGATTGCAACTGCCTGCAAGGAACAGCATGGTATCGAGATTGACAAGAAGAAAATCCAGCTGCCGGAGAGTCTGAAGAACTTCGGCTCCTATGAGGTAACAGTGAAGCTTCATCCTCAGGTGGCAGCAAAACTGACGGTGAAAGTTACGGAGGCATAGACGACCCCATGCCGGCTATAGATGAAAATGTAATCAAAAGAATAATGCCTCACAGTTTAGAGGCGGAGCAGTCGGTCATCGGCTCTATGTTCATTGACGCGGAAGCCATTGCGGCCGCCACAGAGCAGATCTCCGGAGAGGATTTCTACAACAGGCAGTACGGTGTGGTATTTGACACCATCGTAGAGTTGAACAATGAAGGAAAGCCCATTGACTTTGTCACTTTACAGGATCGGTTGCGATCCAGGGAAGATGTGCCGCCCGAGGTCAGCGGACTGGATTTCCTGACGAATCTGATTGCAGCAGTACCTACTTCCGCCAATATCAAGTATTATGCTGGAATCGTGGCGGAGAAGGCGACACTCCGGCGTCTGATTCGTACCAACGAAGAGATTGCCAACACCTGCTACAGTGGGAAAGAAAGCCTGGATACGATCCTGGAGAGTACCGAGAGCAAGATCAATGAAGTGGTACAGAAGAAAAACGTCAAGGAATTCGTACCGATTCGTACCGTAGTCATGAACGCCATGGACAAGATCGAGAAGGCTTCCAAACTGCACGGAACCGTCACAGGTATTGCCACCGGATTCATTGATCTGGACTATCGTACCGCCGGAATGCAGCCCTCGGACCTGGTGCTGATCGCAGCCCGTCCTTCCATGGGTAAGACGGCGTTTGTGCTGAATATCGCGCAGCATGTAGCATTTAAGCAGAATCTGCCGGTAGCCATATTCAGTTTGGAAATGAGTAAGGAGCAGCTGATCAATCGTATGTTTTCCCTGGAATCCAGCGTGGATGCACAGAAGCTCCGTACCGGCCAGCTGAATGACCAGGAGTGGGAGCGGCTGATCGAGAGTGCCGGTGTCATCGGTAAATCCAAGCTGATGATTGATGACACGCCCGGCATCAGCATTGCAGAGCTCCGCTCCAAATGCAGAAGAATGAAGCAGGAAAACGGTCTGTCCATGATCATCATTGACTACTTACAGTTGATGTCAGGCAGCGGCGGCAGAAGCAGCGACTCCAGACAGCAGGAGATTTCCGATATTTCGAGATCCCTGAAAGCAGTCGCCAGAGAGCTGTCCGTACCGGTGCTGGCATTGTCCCAGTTGAGTCGAGCGGTAGAACAGAGACCGGATCATCGGCCTATGTTGTCTGACCTGCGTGAATCCGGAGCTATCGAGCAGGATGCCGACGTGGTAATGTTTATTTACCGTGATGATTATTACAACCATGATTCGCCGGACAAGGTATTTCCGAGATCATCATTGCCAAGCAGAGAAACGGTCCGATCGGAACCGTACAGCTGGCATGGCTGCCGGAGTACACCAAGTTCGCTAACCTGGAAAACGACAGAAAAAAAGATTTTTAAGTATATTACGAATACAGAACATAAAATACGAAAGAGAACAAGTGAGGGAAATTCCCGTACCTGTTCTCTTTTATTTCAGCCCACATTTTCATATTATGACAATTTAGAAAAGGAGAGATTATGGGATATGCGAATATTGATTTCGGATGCCAGTGGCACAAACAGGAAAGGTGGAGAGTGCTTGGAACAACTGGGAGGAAAAGTCGGGGGGCTTTTGACCCCGACCATTATATATGGATATGTGGAAAGGAAGAGAATATGGGAGAGTATTTATTGATTTCGGATGCTGCAAAACAGGTAAAGGTGGAGAACGAATTGGGAAGGGCATCTGCCCATATTATACGAAGGAAGATGTGGAACGGTTCAAAGAGATCAAGAGCATGAAAGAAAGGGGATTACAGTTGAAAGCAATTAAAATGATATTAAAGGACGGACGGCTGGACGTACTGCTGGAGGAACGGGAAAAAGAGCCTGTAGAAGCCCGGAAAGAGCCGGCAGAAGTCCGGACACCACACATGGCCATCGAGATCGTTGATAAACCGGTGGATAAAGAGATGCCGGTACAGCCGCAGGAGAGGATATGTACGGTGCCGGAGAAGGAAGGACTGCAGAGTGAAAGCAGGGAAGAGAAGGCTAAAAGGCTCCAGTGGATCCTGCAACAGTTGATCCGTGAGGCAGTACGGGAGAATAACCAGGAGCTATGCCGGGAATTAAAGGAGAGCATGGTGAAAGAACTGGATTATCAGTTCCGCAGCAGAGAAGAACGGGAAGAGGAGAGAGACCGCAGACTGGAACAGCGCAGCGAGGAGTACTATCAGAAGATGGACGAGCTGTTGCGGAAAAAGACCAGGGGACAACTGCGGAAACAGCAGAAAGAGGAGAGAAGGACGAAAGTGGAAAAAGAGTCCACAGAGATCGCAGACAAAGAAAATATCGGCAGGGAAATTAAGGCAGAAAAAAAGAAAAGGCATTTCATTTTCTGAAATGCCTTCCCCGGGGTACGTTCTGAATCAGGAATTAATCCTCTGCGATAGCACCAACAGGGCACTGACCTGCGCAGGAACCGCAGCTGATGCACTTATCTGCATCGATTTCAAACTTTCCGTCGCCCATGCTGATAGCGCCAACGGGGCACTGTGCTTCACAAGCTCCACATGCTACACAAGCATCACCAATAACAAATGCCATAATCTTTTCCTCCTATTTTGCGTGTATCAAATCATATTGTTTGATACAAATTTATCAATATAACTATTAGTATTGTAATATAAATATGGCTTGAATACAAGTCTTATTTAGTATTTTTTATCATTAGTTACAGTTGTTTATTTATATTTATTGAACTCCAGGATCTTCTTCGCGTTCTGGATCCTCTCTTCGGTGGGCGGTTCTACACCCTTCAAGCTTGTAAGGAATCCCCAGTTCTTTCCACTTGTACTCACCCAGAGTATGGTAGGGAAGAACTTCTACTTTCATGACGGTATCCAGAGTGTCAATGAATTCTCTTGTTTTCTTCAGATATTCGTCATTGTCAGTGATTCCGGGTACCAGCACATGACGGATCCACATGGGAATACCCTGCTCGGAAAGGTATCTTGCGCAGTCTAGAATATTCTTGTTGGTATGGCCGGTTAGCTTCCTGTGTTCTTCGTCATCAATATGTTTGATGTCCAACATGACGAGATCAGTATATTTCAGTAATTCATTGAATTTGGAGAAGAAAGGCTCTTCTCTGGTAAAAGGCTGTCCGGAAGTATCAAGGTCGGTATTGATGCCTCTCTCGTGGGCCTTGCGGAAAAGATCGATCAGAAAATCGATCTGTAATAAGGCTTCGCCGCCGCTGACAGTGATGCCGCCTTCTTTGCCCCAGTAGCTGCGGAAACGCTCTGCTTTATCCAGAAGCTCGTCTGCTGTCATCAGATTGTCAGTGTCGGGATTCCAGGTATCTACGTTGTGGCAATATTGACAACGCATATTGCAGCCCTTGAGGAAAATAAGATAGCGGATTCCGGGTCCGTCTACTGCGCCGAAGGATTCTAATGAGTGAATTCTGCCTTTGATCATTGTAATAATCTCCATTCTCTGCCGTGCAGGCAGCTGAGGGGTGGTGGTTCTCTGAATAGTTTTACCAAAAAGGAGCCGGACAATACTGCCCGGCCCCTTATACATTCTATTATCTTACAAACCTGTAAAGACTGGATTACAGACTCTTATGGCAGGTTCTTGCGATAACATCATCCTGCTGCTCCTTGGTCAGGCTGATGAACTTAACAGCATAACCGGATACACGGATGGTGAAGTTAGCGTACTCAGGCTTCTCAGGATGAGCCTGTGCATCTAACAGCTTCTCGGTACCGAATACGTTAACGTTGAGGTGATGAGCACCACGATCGAAGTAACCATCCATTACACGTACCAGAGTTTCTTTCTGCTCGTCAAGGTTGTGACCAAGAGCGGAAGGAGCCATGGTCTGGGTATTGGAGATACCATCCAGAGCATACTCATAAGGCAGCTTAGCTACAGAGTTCAGAGAAGCCAGCAGACCACTCTTCTCAGCACCGTAGGAAGGTGATGCACCGGGAGCGAACGGTGTGTAAGCTGCTCTACCATCGGGCAGAGCACCGGTAGCCTTACCATATACAACGTTAGAGGTAATGGTCAGTACGGAAGTGGTAGGCTCAGAATTTCTGTAGGTGTGGTTCTTCTTGATCTTCTCCATGAAGGTCTTCAGCAGCCATACAGCGAATTCATCAGCTCTGGGATCATCGTTACCGTACTTAGGGAAGTCGCCTTCGATCTTGAAGTCTACAGCACAACCCTGGTCATCACGGATAACCTTAACCTTAGCATACTTGATAGCGGACAGGGAGTCAGCTACGTGAGACAGACCTGCAATACCGGTTGCGAAGGTTCTTCTTACATCGGTATCGATCAAAGCCATCTCAGCTGCTTCGTAGTAGTATTTATCATGCATGTAGTGGATCAGGTTCAGGATGTTAACATACAGAGATGCACACCAGTCAAGCATGATGTCGTATTTATGCATAACTTCATCGAAATCAAGGTACTCGGAAGTGATAGGAGCGATTTCAGGACCACACTGCATATGTTTGCCGTCCTTGTCCAGATGCTTCTCATCCTTACCACCGTTGATAGCGTACAGTAAGCACTTAGCCAGGTTAGCACGAGCACCGAAGAACTGGATCTCCTTACCGGTCTGAGTAGCGGATACGCAGCAGCAGATGCTGTAGTCATCACCCCAGATAGGCTTCATAACGTCATCGTTCTCGTACTGGATGGAAGAAGTATTCACAGAAATCTTAGCTGCGTACTTCTTAAAGTTATCAGGCAAAGCGCTGGAGTACAGAACGGTCAGGTTCGGCTCGGGGCTGGGTCCCATGTTCTCCAGAGTATGCAGGAAACGATAGTCGTTCTTGGTAACCATATGACGGCCGTCCATGCCGATACCACCAACTTCCAGAGTAGCCCATACGGGGTCACCGGAGAACAGCTGGTTGTAAGAAGGAATACGAGCGAACTTAACCATACGGAACTTCATGGTCATATGGTCGATCAGCTCCTGAGCTTCTTTCTCGGTCAGGGTGCCTTCCTTTAAGTCTCTCTCAATATAGATGTCCAGGAAAGTAGAGATACGTCCAACGGACATAGCTGCACCGTTCTGGGTCTTGATAGCTGCCAGGTAACCGAAGTATAACCACTGGATAGCTTCCTTAGCGGTGGTAGCGGGACCGGAAATATCGTAACCGTAGATCTTAGCCATTTCCTTCATTCCCTGCAGAGCCTTGATCTGATCAGCGATCTCTTCTCTCAGACGAATGATATCCTCGGTCATAACGCCGGTACCGCAGTTCTTCTTATCCTTCTTCTTCTGCTCGATCAGGAAATCGATACCGTACAGAGCAACTCTTCTGTAGTCGCCTACGATACGTCCACGACCATAGGTATCGGGAAGACCGGTAACGATATGGGTATGACGAGCAACCTTCATCTCATCGGTATAAGCATCAAATACTGCCTGGTTGTGAGTCTTGTGATACTCATTGAAGATCTTGTCATACTTTTCATTTACTTCGTAGCCATAGGTGCTTGCAGCCTGCTGAGCCATTTTGATACCACCATAAGGCATGAATGCTCTCTTTAAAGGCTTGTCTGTCTGCAGACCAACGATCTGCTCCAGATCCTTCATAGATTCATCAATATAGCCAGGGCCATAAGCGGTCAGACTGGATACGACCTCTGTTTCGCATTCCAGAACGCCGTTATGCTCACGCTCTTCCTTCTGTAACTCCTGAAGTCTGCCCCAAAGCTTATTAGTTGCTTCGGTAGGTCCCTCCAGGAAGCTCTCATCTCCATCATACGGAGTGTAGTTGGTCTGGATGAAGTTACGTACATTGACGTCTACATCCCAGTGGCCATCTTTTTTAAAGCCTCTCCATGCTTCTGCCATGAAAATTTACCTCCTTCTAGTAAAAACAATTAATATTATCAACTGAGAGTACCAGTTGCGCCGGCATCCCAAGCTGTTTCTTTACGATAAAAGTGTACTACCTGACAAGGGTAAGTGTCAACCTTTTTAGGAATTGTTCCGAGTTTTGTACATCAGCTCTGACATGAAAAAGAGGTTGACGTGCGTGGGTGCTTGCACACAAAGCACGAAAATCTCTTTTTCATGGACAAAGCACACCAACATGAAATAAAAGATGAGCTGCGAAGCGGCGCCATTTGCGAAGCAAATGCTTTTATAAATGTGGTTCGCGGCAGAGCTGATCTTCGGGGAAGAACAAATGCGGATGTACAAGAATAATCTTGCCTTATTCCGGGGAAAGTATTATACTAAAAAAGCCTTATACGGCAGAAAGGAGACCAATATGACCGGAGTAACAAAAGACATGACCATTGGCGAGATCTTACGTGCCAATCCTGAAGTAGCTCCCGTACTCCTCGATGCAGGAATGCATTGCCTGGGATGCCCTGCTTCACAGGGAGAGACCCTGGAAGAGGCAGCTATGGTACATGGCATTGATGTAGATGAGCTTATGAAAGTGATCGAGGAGCTGTAATCTTTGTATGTCTGTTTTGGAAACATCACCTGACCGGGGCACACAGGTGAAACAAAGTATTTATGGAATTTCATAGCTCAGATTTCCGCGCAATCGAAATGTGTCCGCCGATTGCGCGGATTTGAGAAATCTAAAGAATTCAAGGAACTCAGATCATCGGCCTCTGGCCGTCTATTTTTTTTGCCGTTTTTTCCCTTAGATAAAATATTCAATCCGATATTATGAAGTATGACTGGCCCGGTAGATTCTTTCAGGGGAGGCTAATCCTGTGGTACTTTCAGTTCCCAGCCTGAATAAATCAGAGCAGGATTGCGGATCAGTTCCCGGTTCAGGGAAACGATTTCAGCCACGGAGCAGCCGCATTTTCTGGCGATTGCCCAGAGGGTGTCGCCCTGTCTGACGATGTATATCCCGCTTTTCTTATTCTCAGGCAGGACAGCATCGGGAGTGCCGCCTGTGATAGGCGCTCCGCTTTGGGGAATCTTAAGCTGCCAGCCGGCGTGAATCCGGTTCGGGTTCTTGATCCGGTCACTGTTGGCTGCCACGATCTCGGTTATGGAGCAGTTGTATTTTCTGGCGATTTCCCAGAGAGTGTCACCTGCCTGTACGGTATAGGTCATATAGGAGGTGGTGTTTTTCACGACAGGAGAGGGGATTCTCACGGTCAGCCTTTTCCTCGGAGCCGCTGTCAGTACTTTCCTGTTCGGTGTCAGCATTCACATCATAGTAGAGCTTCAAAGTCACGATATCCTCCAGACTGCTGATCTTCTTCAACGTTCCGCTGGCGGTGGAGATTGCCGGATTGTAGGTAAAGCCTTCATAGGTTTTCGGCGTTGCTGTGACGGTATCACCTGTCTTCCCTGCGGAATGTTCTGTTTCCGCCAGCGTGTAGCCGCTACCGTCCGTCTTGTAGTGCTCCACGATATAATTGATCGTGTTTCCGGAGATGATGGGAGTCGTGTTTCGCGTCCATTTTGCATAGAACGTTTTATTTCCCGTTTCGGTAGCTGTGATCTCTGTAACGGGCGAACCGGAAAAGCTGCTGTCTGCGTACCAGCCGTCAAAGCGGTATCCCTCGCGGGTAATATCATTGGTGGTAGGAAGAACTGCCCCGGTGCCGTAAGTGTAGCCGGTTACTTCTTTTCCGCTGGCAATCGTACCGCCGTCCGTCTGCAGCGTTACGGAATAGGTGGAGAGTTCCCATTTTGCCTTGAGGGTCATAGTGCATTTGACTGTATCCGTGTCAAAGTTCCATTTTGTTTCCGTACCGTTGTTATCATAATACCAGCCTTCAATACTATGCCCCTCATTGGTGGGAACGGGATCCGGTGCGGTGAGTGCCACTCCGTCCTTACTCCAATTCACTTTCTGTGTGCTGGGCTGATCCCCATTGTTTGGGTCAAAAGTGATCACGAGCATACCGTTCAGGGTGGCACCGCTGAAATCACCGTCTAAAACCGTACCATCATTGTTTGTAATCGCGCCGGTGAATGTGCCGCCGTTAATGGTACCACTGCTCTCATTTATGACCTCACTCGTGAATGTGCCCTTCCGGATGGTACCGTTGTTGGTCACTTTGCCCTGGAACTCAGTGCTGTCGGCAGCACCCTCACTGCCGGTGATCGTGCCGGTGCCGTACTCGTACCGTTCGTCACTGTGCCGGCTATTTCGCCGCCGTCAGCATTCAGGATGCCAACGTTTGTTACATTTGTGTAGATTTTTGCGTTGCCGCTTATAGTAAGAGTAGTCTCCTGACTGGAAGTATTGTATACAGAGCTTGCGTCATTCTCATTATCCGGATCACCGATTGTGCCCCCTGTCATGGTGAACTGATTACTGTTCCGCACTCCGCCACCTGAAGCATACTGACCGTCGGGGCTGGTGCAGCCTTTAATCATACCGTCTGACATAATAAAGGTTCCCTTGTTGCAAACACCGCCGCCCCCAAATGCTACTGTCGTGCATTTGAAAGGTGCCGTGGTTTATTACACCGCCACCATCGTTATTTGCGATGCAGTTGTGGATATTAGAGCCGGTAGCCATGGCGAATGTGCACTCCGGGGCGACATACACGCCGCCGCCTAGCTGGGCCGCACAGCCGATAATACTTCCGCCCGTCATGATGAATGTGCCGCTCTTTCCGGTGGCAGAGTCATAGGCAAGGTATACACCGCCTCGACTCCTTGCCGAGCATCCGACGATGCTGCCACCGGCCATGGTCAGTTTACCGCCGGCATTAACAAGCACACCGCCGCCGTTATTCTGATCACCGCCACCGCCTGTAATAACTCCACCGGAGACAATTTCCGAGCCATCTTTGTCCAGTTCCCACATATCAATGTACCAGAACTGATATTTACAGTGCGGGTTAAAGGTGTGTTGTGTGGTTGTGTTCCTGTCCTGAATCGTCAGATCGCCGCCCGACTCTACCTTGATTACGCTGAAGCCGCCGGTCATTTTCAGTACATTACCGTTCAAATCCAGCGTCACAGTGCGGTTAACTGTCAGAGTACTGCTGATTTCAACATCATCCTTCAGTGTGATTATGGAAATACTGCTATCTGCCAGTGCGTCCGTCAGCTCATCCGCTGTCGCCACTTCTTTCACACCGTTTGCTACCGGCAGTGCTGCGTACAGTCCGTTTAGAACCGCTGCAGCTTCATTTCCCGATGCGCTTTCCGGGGAACCCGGACCCTCTGTGGATGTCGGGGGATTCGTCAGCTGTCCGGTTTCTGCTGCCGATACCGGCGTGGAGACCAGAGAAAGTACCATGGAACTGCAAAGCAGCGCCGCATAGAACCGAATTTTTTGCTTTTTCATGAATTATTTTCCTCCCATTGTTGTGATGCGTTTCCTTTTCCCGTGCCTTGTCCGCGGTGTTCTCTTTCCCGGAGTCTGATACACAGCACAGTGATCATGACTGCTGTGGAGAAAGAAATTACCCCCACCAGCACATAACCGCCGGCGTCTTCATGCAGCAGGATAGAACCGTACATTCCCCGGGCGGTGATCTGTGTCTGACCGGCTGCAGTGTGCACCGTTCCCACAAGGAACGCAAACAGTGCTATGCACAGGGCAGACAGCCGGTAGATCCCGCGGCGCTTCTTCCAGCGATATTTTTCAAGCACCCGTTTTTTCACCAGTTCGACCCGCTTTTCTGTATCATACATATTGCTGAAAACCTCCCTTCGGAAAGTAAAGTCATAAAATACATATGCCCTTCATCTAATTAGGTACAAAAAAGCGAAAAACTCTCACCTGAAAATCAAATTTTTTGAAAAAGGTTGAAAAAACAGGAGCTGCCGGCAGCAGCTCCGCAAAAGACAGGATTCAGTTGTGACTCTGGGTAAGGCAGGCGGGTGATCAGTTTCCCTGCTGTCAGGATCAGTACAGGCAGCAGATAAGCAATATACTGTGCTGCACTGCCATAGGCGATCAGAAGATTATAAATTGCGTGAAAGGTGATTGCTGCGCCCAGCAGACCGCAGGTTCCGGCAATCTTCAGCCATGTTCTCTGCCACACATATGCAAGACCACCGCCGACAATGGCTCCACAGATCACATGCATGGCTCCAGTCCCAATACCACGGAAGAAAATAAAAGAAAAATGTCCGGCTCCGTTTTGGATCAGATAGCAGACATTTTCAAAGGTGGCAAAGGAAAGTGCAACGATGATGGCAGCATTTTTTATCGGCACCGGTTCAGGCTCAAATACAAGAAGATAAAAGAGCAGCGGCAGGAGTTTCATCACTTCCTCTACCACAGGTGCGATCTCCGCAGTGGCGGCAATCGTATCCGCTGCGTAAAGAGCGGCAAAGAAGGTATTGATGTAAGCGGAGAGCAGGCATGCCCCCATTCCTGCAAGACAGCACAGAAAGAATTTGGCCTGTCGCCTACCCATGCACAGGGCGGCGATCAACAGGGGCGAGGCCATACAGATAAATACATTTTCAATATAGATCATGTCCGCACCGCCTTTCCTGTGGCAGGCAGCAGCCCGAAAAGGCAGACCGTCAGCAGAAGATCACACCAGCAATAGGGACTGAAGATAGAGTCGCCCGGCCAGAAGCAGCCGGAGGTCCACAGAGCGTATTCTGCCGCAACATAGCAGAGGATTCCGATGTGAAAATACCGCAGGTTCCGTCCCTTTCCCGTCTGTGTCTCTGCGTAGACAAGACCGTGGATGGAACGATAGGAGACAAGGATCATCATGCCGCACCAGAGCAGGTTGGAGAGAATGTCACCAAAGGTACAGTAAAATGCGCACAACGGAACTCCGATCAGTGGAGCCAGCAGGGATTTCCGACAGGAAAAGCTTCTTTCCTCCGGGGAGGAGAGAGTATATTGTAGGAGACAGAGAAAAATAACGCTGGAGACCCAGCCGAATTCCGATACATAAAAGATCCGTGGTGTTTCGGAAAACAATAACAGATATAATGTCCAGTACAGGGAGCCCAGTGCGAAACAGCCATAAAAGCAAATCAGCAGAAAATATGACAGTGTCCGATGTCTCAGATAACGAATGCCGCTCAGACAGAAGCCCAGCAGGGTGACGAAAAATTGCAAAAGATTAATGATCAATTCCATTGGCGCGGTCCCCCCTCTGCTCTGCCTGCTCTTCTTTGTCCAGCAGATGGACACGAAAACACAGGATCGTCACGCATACGCCGAGAAGAAATGAAAGCACCCCTATTATGATATATTCAGGTGCAGCACCTCCGCCGAGGATCGTTGCCGCCGTTTCATATCCGGAGGAGATCCCCGGCACCATTTGCCCGGAAATTCCGGACATGACAAAGGAAGCCCCGAAGATCACAGCAAGGCATGCCGCTATGCAGGTAATAGCAACGATCCGCCGCTGTTTTCGTCTTTTTTGTCGTTCTTTTTCCGCAATCCTTCGTCGGACTTCTGCGATCCGTTCCTCATGACTCCGCATTTGTGATTCCCTCCCGTTCCAATAATCCGCGCAGACGCTCTTTTCCCCGGTACACCATATTTGTGATCTGCTTCACACTTTTCCCATAACTTCAGCGACCTGCCGGTAACTCATACCCTCAAAATAGGTCAGATAAAGAGCTTCTCTGTAATCCGGATGCAGTTCACCCATGCATAAATGCAGGATCTGATTCCGTTCTTTTGTCCGGATCACCTCATCCACCAGTTTCCCACCTTCCGGCTCTTTGGTCAGATCATCAAGACAGAAGTGATGTCGCCGGATGCTTTTATGGCGCAAAGCCATATGCCGTGCCGCTTTATACAGGTAAGCCCTGAATCCGCCATCCCGGATAGGGGGCCTTTTGGCGAACAGGTAGGAAAATACTTCTATCATCAGGTCCTCCGCCTCATGAATGTCATGCAGATAGCCATTGATGTATAAGGTCAGTGGATTGTCGTATTTTCTTATCAATTCTTCCAGCCCTGTTTCATCGCCGCTTAAATATTGTCGGTATAATTCTTCATCGGAAATCATATCGTGTACATCCTTTCCACTGTAGCCGGCGGTTCGTCCCTTTGTAATCCCGAATGTGTATGGAATTGCGTAAGCTGCATGCCTACGGATTACTTTGTTTATTAAACATCATTATATGCGAATAAGGTTATATTTTCAAGTTATGCATTTCCCGGCTCCTTTCCCGTAGCCCCGCCGCTAGGGAAAAGAATAAAACAGCTATAAAAGCTATAAAATAAGAGAGTCCCCACAAAGTGGGAACTCTCCTGAATGTTATGATCTGTCGTTACATTGAAGTATTTGCAAGACGCTGTAAAGCATGTTCGGCGATCAGTGTGGAACAATGTTCCTCAAGAAAAGTAAGGCTTGCCGGTGTGGAACGCTTGGGAATACCGTATTCAGAGATGACATTGCAGACACGGTCGAAGACCTCGCGATCTTCTTCGCCCTGCGTCAGGATCAGATAATACCCGTCGGTGCCCTCCTCGTGATACAGAGTGCTGAGCCCGTGATAATGGCTTCCGGCTATTACTGCCGCGTTGATCACCTGTTTCAGAGATTCCATACGGAACAGGCGGGAGCGTACACTGTCACTCTCCTCGGGAGCGGACGCGGAAGGAGCTTCAGGAGTGCTTGCGGTATTGTCTTCGCTCTGGATACGGCGGAACAGATCCAGAACCTCGTCTGCAGTGCTCTCATCACTGTCCTCATCACTGTCTTCCGTAACGGAAGGAGCAAAACGGGAAAAAGCGGGTATCCAGTTCATCCGGGTCTTCTACTTTGGTAATGATCAGTACGATACAGTCCGCATTCAGCGGGATGGCCTCGATCATCAGAGGAATGTCCTCTGCTTCGAAGCCAAATTCAAAATTGGCCTGCTGCATCATGTCACGGAACAGAGATTTAGCTTTTTCTGTGCCGTAGGCAAGTTCACTTATTTTTAATTCGCGGCTGGCGAGATCCTCACGGGTCAGGGTGCAGCGAATCTGATTTTCATTTACTTTTTCTATTTTCATGCGACAACACTTCCTTTCTGCCTTCGCATTGGTATGGTATATAGCTTATACTTTCCCTATATTTTAGTCAATAGAAGCTATTCACAGTTTAAAAAAATTTAATAAAACATCTTGTCAAATAGCAGGCTGCAGTGTATAATCCGACCTATAGATGCCTCTGATACTCCGGTACGGAGAGGAGGTCGACAGTTTTCCATTTTTTCTTGTTGATTTACCAGGGAACGATTCGTTCCAGTTCATCCCCTTTTTTATTTTATGATGCAGATTCACAAAATGATTTGGGAAGGATTTATTGATCTGTAAAATATAGTATGGAGATGTCTTACAGGCATATACGTGTCTGGTCATAATATTTCAACAGATATTTTTCACGAACATAATTCAATGTTTTATTTGAACTACCTTAAAGAAGTATGTCCGTCGAAGAGGCATTTATGTTCATAAAGTACCGGAAAACGCAGCAGAAAAAGCGGGATAAGTGTTTCACGAATACTTTTTTGGTCCGGAAAACTGCTGTGGATGGCCCGGAACTGTCATCCCGGGAGGTGTCAGCGAAAGGTGGAAAAATATTTTCAAATGGAAAAACGGAACGGTCAGAGGGGAAGGAACATACGCTGCGGGACCGCAAAATGGGATTGCCTCTCTGGCTGTGTCCTGGGCAAAATCAGCCAGGTCCGGCTGGATAAGGTGACTGAATGAGTATTGTTCCTTGTATTATATAGGGGAATTGTGATAGAATAAAACTGTTCTGCCGGGAGACGGACGGAACGAAAGAAGATTATAAGAGGAATGTGGGGAATAAAACCCTGCGGATAGAAGACGGAACATATGAAGCAAAAATGGTGCAGGCGGCAGCCTGCGGATGGGAGCACATATGAAGAAAAGTATTACCGGTGATCGTGGCGATCCTGCTGATCCTTGTGATCGCGGGCGGAGCACTGGGAAAGTGCTGTTGGATAAATATTCCTACAGCAAGGAAGAAGCCGACTGGAATGAATTCTATCAGGTGTCAGAGAACGACAGGAGTGCCATTATTTTACAGAATGAAATGGTGGAGGAACAGGCACTGATCAAAGACGGTGTGTGCTATTTTCGACCTGGCAACTGTCCATAAATATATGAACGAAGTGTTTTATGCGGATATGACAGAGAAACTGTTGTTGTACGCTACTCCGACAGAAGTGATCCGTACGACATTCGGAGAGACTGCATATACGACAACGGAAGGAACACAGGAAGCCGGTTATGTGATCAGCTTCGCGGAAGGGAGATAACGTATATGTGGCGGCGGATTATGTGAAGCTGTTCACAAATTATTCCTATGATTGTTATGACAGACATGTGCAGGTCTACACCGAATGGGGGACCAGACAGGTGGCACAGCTGAAAAAGGATACGGCGGTGCGTCTGCGGGGCGGTGTGAAGAGCCCGATCCTGACACAGGCAGTCAAGGGAGATACCCTGGAGATTCTGGAGCAGATGGAGACCTGGAGCAAGGTAAAGACAGCGGATTCAGTCATCGGATATGTGGAAAATAAGCGTCTGGGAGATATTACGGAAGAGACGGAGACTCCGGTGACGGATTATCAGGAGCCGGAATATACTGCCCTGACTTCTGACAGCAAGATCTGCCTGGGCTGGCATTCTATCGGCGGTGTAGGCGGTAATGATACACTTGTACTCCATGGTGTCCGGTACGAAGGGTATGAATGTCATTGCACCTACCTGGTTCAGTCTGACGGATGAGAACGGAAGTATCCGGAACTTCGGAACAGCGAATTATGTAACCACGGCCCACAATATGGGCTTACAGGTATGGGGCGTGGTGGATAATTTTAATTACGCCAATGAGACCGGAACGGCCATCAGTACTCTGAATATGCTGTCCTCCACCACCAGCCGGCAGAACTTTGTGCGGAATGTGACAGATGCGGCAGTCGGCCTGGGACTGGACGGGATTAACGTGGATTTCGAACAGCTGAGCAGTGACTGCGGACCGCATTATGTGGAATTTATACGAGAACTTTCCATTCAGTGCCGCAACAGGGGACTGGTATTGTCCATTGCCAACTATGTACCGTTTAATTTCAATGATTATTACCGTCTGGATATCCAGGGACAGGTTGCAGACTATGTCATTATCATGGGATATGACGAACACTGGCACGGAAGCAAGGATCCCGGAAGCGTGGCAAGCATCAGCTATGTATCCGGCGGTCTGGACAGAACATTGCAGGAGGTGCCTGCAAACAAGGTAGTCAATGCCCTTCCGTTCTACACGATCCTGTGGAAGACCGAAGGCACGGATGTGACGGATGAATATATTACCATGAACAACGAGGCAGACTTCATGAACAGAGCCGGTGTGACGGCAGAGTGGGATGAGGAGACCTGTCAGAATTATGCAGAATGGACCTCCGGAAATGCCACCTATCAGATCTGGCTGGAAGATGCGGAATCCATCGCAGTGAAGCTGAACATGATGGCTACCAAGAATATTGGTGGAGTGGCAGTATGGAGACTAGGTTACGGAACACAGGCAGCCTGGGAACTGATCAATGCCTATCTGCAGTAGGAACAGAATAAAATAATAAAAGCCCGGTCCCGCAAGGGACTGGGCTTTATTGCTGCTGCAAACTTTATTCCGCTTCCTGTACGTTCTTTCTGCGGATGGTATAGCCTCCGGCCATGCATACAACTGCGGCACCCAGAAGCCAGAACATTGCAGAATTTTCACCGGTCTTTGGAACGTTGTCATATTCGGAAGAAGTACTGTTCTGTGTGGCCTGTGCAGGAGCTGTGGTCTGTGTGGGCTGCTCGGTAGCTGCAGGAGCTGCTTCTGCGGCAGCAGCGGGAGCGGGAGCGGTGGTGCTGTAATACTTTGCTTCGGTCTTCAGGGATCCGTCTTCAATGGCCAGCTTACCTGCGGCGAAACTGTAGGCCTCATAGAAAACGCTCTGGTCACGGTTGTCTTTGGCAATCAGATGATTGACGGTACCGACACCGTTGATGGTGGCATGCAGATTATTGGATTTATCATCTGTCAGGCCGATCATTTCCAGAGTGTCTACATTGCTGTTGAAATTTGCCTTGGCATCGCCATATACATAGGCATGAGATACATCACCGTTGACAGCACCGGAGGTACCGCTCAGGAAATAGACACTGTCATAGCCGTTGGCATAGACTACGGGAACACCAACAGTATTCTTGAAGGTCAGGTTGCCCAGACGAACAGAAACCTTGAGGGCCAGGGCATTGTTCTCCACATCGTTGTCGATGACAATATAGTCACCGTCTTTGATATTCTGCTGCAGATAATACAACTCGCGGTCCTGAACTTCTGCGGACCAGCTAGATGCTTCCTTGTATCTCCACTCGGAACTGCTGTCGGAATAGTTCAGAACATAGGTGGTGGGCTCCGCAGCCTTTACAGTGATCTTTCCCAGACCGGGAATAGCAAAGCATACGGCAGCCAGCGTGAACAGTGTGACAAATTTTTTAAGTCTCTTCATAAGAAAACCTCCTGATTGTCTGTGAGTTATTCCTGTATGGGAAGGTAGTGATTACCGGGTTCCACTTCTTTGGCAACGACTACGAACCGCCCCTGCTCTACATGGTATACGCAGGTGGACAGTGTCAGAAAATGATCTCCGAACTCTGCGGTGACACCGGTGTCATACTGGGATAACTGCTTGATATTGTTATAAAAGTCATCAAATTCTTCCCGGGTATCCGCCTGGAAAAATTTGTAGAACTTAAATACCTGATCGGTCTTCCGGTAGACCTGGGAACGAAAGACGGCAATGATCTCGTAATTGCGCTGACACTCTTCGGTGTACAGGATAATATTTTTGTGATTTCCTCGTAAAAATCCGGATCCTCATAATCGGTCAGATTGCCAAACATGGCACCGGATTTCATGTTGTGACCGTGAATGATGAGATTCGTGGTCAGAGGATCTACACAGCTCTCATCGTCAAGGAGCAGACAGCCGTTTTTATTTTCGCTGCCGTCAAAAGCACGGTAGAGATAATAGGTCTCATCTTTCGGAGTCCACATTACCGGATAATCGATATTGGTGCCCGGAATCTGCAGCCAGGCCGCCATATCCTTGTTGGCAAGAAAACTGTCGGCATAAGGGTTGGCCACTCGTTCGAACTCCTCGGTGGAAGCCGGGGTCTCTTCTGTGGACGGCTCCGGGGAGGCGGTAACGGTCGGCTCACCTTCGACTGTGGAAGGTGCCTGCGTGGTCTCCGCGGACTGCGTCGGGCGCAATTCATCCAGCGCTTCCTCCATACGCCGGTCTTCGATCCGCCCTTTTACCAACAGGATCACTGCAGTAAGAACACAAATTCCCGCCAGAACAAATAAAATGATAGAAAGAGTTTTTTTGCTTATTTTCATAATGGTATTATACGCTGAAGTAGTAGGGGGATGCAATAGTTTAAAACAAAAGGATTTCTTAATTTTGGAAGATTTTTCGGGAAGATATTTCCTGCGGAAAATGCACATATAAAATCATATAGAATACAATAAGGCGGCTGAAAAAATGGAACAGAAGGCATTGAAACTGATCATGGCAGGGCTCTTAATTCTGTCGATGGCGCTGACCGGCAGGGAAGCGGCAGAATATGTTGGTGCGATGCATGCGGTAAATGCTTTGCTGGGGAGACGGGAATGGGGGCAGATGACTCCGGGAGACTCTGCGTGGTCGTCGATGCCGGACACGGAGGAGACGATCGGGGAAGATCGGCATCAATGGGGCACCGGAAAAGGATATCAACCTTCAGATTGCTCAAAAACTGAAAAAATATCTGGAAGCGGAAGATGTGGAAGTGGTGCTGACCCGGGAGACGGAGGACGGATTGTATGATGCGCATGCTTCCAATAAAAGGTACAGGATATGAAACGCAGGATAGAAATCATAGAAAAAACCGATCCTGTTTTGACGGTAAGTATTCACCAGAACAGTTATCCGGAGGAATACGTACATGGGGCGCAGGTGTTTTATTATACCGGAAGTATGGGAAGCGAGACACTGGCTTCCGGCATTCAGGATCAGCTGGTACGGGGACTGGACCCGGAGAATCATCGCAAAGTCAAGGCCAACGACAGTTATTATCTTCTGAAGAAGACCAAAGGAACCATCGTGATCGTGGAGTGTGGATTTTTGTCAAATCAAGCGGAGGCGGAAAAGCTTTGCGATGAAGAATATCAGGATCGTATTGCATGGCTGATCCATAAGGGAATTCTGCGGTACCTGAAACAGTATCTTTCCATTTTATCGTATCTATGATATACTATTCCCAAATGCATTAGAACATAGAAGGTAAAAAATATGAATACAGAGATCATCAAGATTCAACCCGGAGACGGTCCGGTCAGTGAGGAAGATGGCAAAACTGAAAGCTGCCGGAGAGATTTGCTTTCATTTGGCCGGGTCCCCTGACCATGATCCTGCCGAAATCAGACGCGGTGCCTTATGAGACCACCGGAGGACTGGATACGGTAGCGATCCGTATGCCATCACATCCGGCGGCACAGAAGCTGATCGAGTACAGCGGCGGATATATTGCGGCACCCAGTGCCAATACTTCCGGCAAGCCCAGTCCCACCGTGGCAAAATATGTCGAAGAAGATATGATGGGGCGGATCGATGCCATCATTGATGGCGGTGAGGTGGGGATTGGCCTGGAATCCACCATTATTGACCTGACGGTGACACCGCCACAGATCCTGCGGCCCGGATACATTACCCAGGAGAAACTGAGCACAGTGCTGGGAACAGTGGATACGGACACCACGATCCTGCGGGCAGACAGCGGACAGGCACCCAAGGCCCCCGGAATGAAGTACAGACATTATGCACCCAGGGGAGAACTCACCATCGTAGAGGGAACCCCGGGGCAGGTAAGGGAGTATATTAACCGGGCTGCGGCAGCAGACCATACCGCAGGAGAGAAGACCGGAATCATCGGAACCGAAGAAATGCTGTCCGGTTATATAGCAGATGTGGTGAAAAGTGTCGGCAGCCGTAAGGATGAGGGCAGTATCGCCAGACATCTGTACACCATTCTGAGAGAATTCGATGATGAAGGTGTGACAAAGATCTATTCCGAGGGATTTTCCACGGAAGGCTTCGGACAGGCCATTATGAACCGGCTGTTGAAAGCAGCGGGCCATAAAGTAGTAAAACTTTAAACAGAAAATACGAGGAGAAGGAAAATGATAGCAATCGCAAGTGATCATGGCGGATATGATCTGAAAGAAAGAGTAAAGAAATATTTAGAGGAGAAGAACATTCCATATCAGGATATGGGATGTGACAGCAAGGCAAGCTGCGATTACCCTGTGTTCGGACATGCAGCGGCAAGGGCTGTGGCAGACGGTACCTGCGAGAAGGGCATTGTGATCTGCACGACCGGTATCGGTATCAGTATTTCTGCCAACAAGGTAAAGGGGATCCGCTGCGCACTCTGCTCCGATCCTCTGTCGGCGAAGATGACCAGACTGCACAACGATGCCAACATGCTGGCAATGGGTGCAGGCATTGTCGGTGAGAACCTGGCGCTGGAGATCGTTGAGACTTTTTTGAACACACCCTTTTCCGGAGAAGAGAGACACAGCCGCAGAATCAGCCTGATCGAAGAGGTTTAATGCATTACACAGACACGAACAACAACGGAATACCCTTATAACAAATACAAAACACAGGAGGACAACAATATGTCAAAAGTAGTAGTTATGGACCATCCCTTAATTGAGCAGAAGATCGGAATCATCCGCAGAAAGGAAACAGGAACCAAGGATTTCAGACAGAACATCAGCGAGATCGCCATGCTGATCGGCTATGAAGCTACCAAGGATCTGCCTCTGGAAGAAGTAGAGATCGAGACCCCTATCTGCAAGACCACCGTGAAGCAGTTAAAGGGTAAAAAGCTGGCACTGGTACCTATCCTGCGTGCAGGTCTGGGTATGGTAGACGGTATGTTATCCCTGATCCCTGCTGCAAAAGTAGGACATATCGGCCTGTATCGCAATCCTGAGACCTTAAAGCCTGTAGAATATTACTGCAAGCTGCCTGCAGACTGTGCAGAGCGTGAGGTATTCGTGGTAGATCCCATGCTGGCTACCGGCGGTTCTTCCATCGCAGCCATCCAGCTGTTAAAGGACAAGGGCTGCAAGAGCATCCGTCTGCTGTGCATCATCGCAGCACCCGAAGGTGTGAAGGCTATGCAGGAAGCACATCCCGATGTGGATATCTATATCGGAGCAATGGATCAGAAGCTCAATGATCACGGATATATCGTTCCCGGACTGGGAGATGCTGGAGACCGTATTTTCGGTACCAAATAAAGGAGACACCAATGAGTGCCAAACGCAGCGATTATATCAGCTGGGATGAATATTTTATGGGGGTAGCCCACCTGTCTGGGATGCGGTCCAAGGATCCGAATACCCAGGTGGGAGCCTGCATTGTCAGCCCGGACAACAAGATTCTGTCCATGGGATACAACGGCTTCCCCAAGGGTTGTTCCGACGATGAGTTCCCCTGGGAGAGGGAGAACGACAATGACAGGAATCTGACAAAGTATCCCTTTGTAACACATAGTGAACTGAATGCTATTTTGAATTATCGTGGCGGTTCCCTGGAGGGGACGAAGCTGTATGTCTCTCTTTTTCCCTGCAATGAATGTGCGAAAGCCATTATCCAGGCGGGGATCCGCACGGTGGTATATGACAGCGATAAGTATGAGGGAACTCCGTCCAACCGGGCAGCCAAGCGGATGTTTGACGCGGCCGGAGTGAATTACGTGCAGTACCGTAAGACGGGCCGCATGATACGCATCGAGGTCTGAAGCAACAGATAAAAGGAGTAAAACGGTTGAAGCGCCTACAGAAGACAGCTGTGCTGCTTACAGCAGTGATCCTTGCAGGAGCCTTTTCTTCAGAAGATATCAAAGTGGAAGCTACCAGCAGTACCTGGCAGCAGATTCAGAAAGAGCAGGAAGAGAAAAACAACCTGCAGAATCAGCTGAATGAGGAAAATGATAATCTGGAGAACCTGAAGGGAGAACAGAATTCCCTCAAGGGACAACTGAATAATCTGAACGGTCAGCTGACGGAAGTCAGTAACAATCTGTCAGATCTGGAACAGCAGATCGCAGACAAGGAGCAGGAGATCGCAGATACCCAGGCCAGTCTGGAAGAGGCGAAAGCTACGGAAGCATGGCAGTATGAGTGTATGGTGATCCGGGTACGGGATATGTACGAGCGGAATGAGACCAGTTACATCAACGCTTTGCTGAATGCCCAGAGCTTCGATAAACTGTTGAATGCTGCGGATTTTTTTGAACGGATCGCTGCCTATGACCAGAAAAAACTCAAGGAATTCGAAGAGAACCGCAAGCTGATCGAAGAGGAAGAGGCGAGACTGCAGGCAGAGAAAACGGAGCTGGATAGTCTGAAGGTGGCAGCGGAAGCCGAGAAAAGCAAGGTGTCCGGTCTGATCAGCCAGACATCTAACAGCATTGCAAAATATGCCGGGGATATTTCGGAAGCAGAGCAGAGAGCCCTGGCATATGAACAGGAGATCAAACAAAAAGAAGAAAATCTGGAAACACTCCGGAAAAAGCTGGCAGAAGAGATCGCCATGTCCCAGAAGGCGGCAAACGCAACCTGGCGGGACATTTCGGATATCTCCTTTGAAGAGGGAGACCGTTATCTGCTGGCAAATCTGATCTATTGTGAAGCG